>CABEAO010000184.1_pt1 | contig 16030 bp, 17 predicted proteins | sample 3132401 | NCBI WGS metagenome assembly CABEAO01 (sample SAMEA5534343, study PRJEB31848) | metagenome | biome: tundra; feature: field; material: soil | place: USA | collected 2013-05 | depth 0.45 m
GTCTGCCCAGGCCTCCTCTGCTTCGGAGGCGCGGTGCTCCTTGAGATAGGCCAAGAGCAACCGGGCCTGAAGCAGGTCTTTGCTGGACTTGGTTGCAAATGTGCCTTCCCGCTCGCCATAGACCAGGAGTTTGTGCAGCGCATAGCGTGCCGGTTGCGGCACGTTAGCCACTACGCAGCGGTCCCCGGCGAACAGCACGGCCTGCTGGACATTCTCCAGCGAAAATTCCATAAACTTGAGCGGCTGCAGGGTGACTCCTAGCTGTGGGTGCTCGTAGGGCTGCGTGCCTTTGCGATGCAGCGTGGTCACAAAGTCCAGCTTGAAATCCGGTTCGCGCGGGTTCAAATAGGTGGCGCCGGCTTTTGATGAGAGGCCGGAGACCGGCAGAAATCCCATCTCGAGAGACTTGATGGCCTCGTGCGTTTGGACCTGAACGTCACCGGGCAGCGCGAGAGACAGGCTCTTGCCCGCGTGGGCAAAGTCGATGTCTTGCGTGCGCGAGCCGTCTCCCCAGCGCACGCCGAGCATATTGGCAAACGCCAAGAACGCATGGGTACCGATGAGCACGCCCCCGGCGCGGAAAAACCCGTATTCGGCCAGGCGCTGCAGCACACGCAGGTGTCGAGGCAGGATCTCGGCGCATCCCAGGGCCGCGCAAGAGCGTGCCAAGGGACCCAAGGCGACCACGGCCGATGGTTGCGCCTTACGCGCCATCAGCGCACGCACAGGGGCTGTGTCCGGTCCGACAAACACCTGACGCAACTTGCCGGAGGGCTCGGTGTACTGGAAATACCAGTACTTGGCCCCGCGCACCGTTTTCGATGCGAACGAGCCCGACAGGTCTGCGACACTGCGCACGTGCTCGGCAACCAGCGCTGCTTCGAGCAATTGTGCGTACGCGGTCTGAGCGGTGAGTGAGAGTTCGGTAAAGGAAGCCATTCGGCTATACTAGTATAAGAGACAAGTTAGTATAGCATCGAGCTATACTAACGTCAATCGAACTTTAGTATAGCTGTGGGTCGCTGCTGAATTCCAGGCCGATGGAGAACATCAGGAATACCACGCCGAACCCGGCCAGATAGATATAGGTCGATTCCTCGCTCGCCGGGATCCGGTGCAGGGCGTGCGGCCCGATCGCCACGCCGACCAGCAGGTACCCGAGCACCGGCGGCAGATGCAGGCTGCGCGCCAGCACCACCACCAGCACGGCGCTCGCCAGCAGCACCAGCACCAGTTCGACGAAATCGGTCATCGGTTGCCGGGCATGGGAAAGGAGGGAATTGGGGTTCTGATATACTTTGACCTATGATACCTGCAGCATCGCGCATGGACAAAATCTCACCGTCCAAGACCGCGCTGGACCTGGCAAAACAGGTGCTCGCCATCGAAGCCGAAGCGATCCAGGGCCTCGCGGCGCGCCTGGGCGCAAGCTTTCTCGACGCCGTCGCGCTGTTGCTCAACTGCAAGGGCCGCGTGGTGGTCAGCGGCATCGGCAAATCCGGCCATATTGCGCGCAAGATCGCCTCCACCATGGCAAGCACCGGCACGCCGGCCTATTTCGTGCACCCGGCCGAAGCGATCCACGGCGATATCGGCATGATCGCGCGCGACGACGTGCTGATCGCGCTGTCCAACTCCGGCGAAAGCGAGGAGCTGCTCACCATCGTGCCGTTGCTGAAGCGCCAGGGCGCGCGCCTCATCGCCATCACCGGCAACGCCAACTCGTCCCTCGCGCGCGAGGCCGACGTGCACCTGGACGCGCGCGTCGAGAAAGAGGCCTGTCCGCTGAACCTCGCTCCCACCGCGAGCACCACCGCGGCGCTGGCGCTGGGCGATGCCCTGGCGGTGGCGCTGCTCGACGCCAAGGGCTTCGGCGCCGAGGACTTCGCCCGCTCGCATCCGGGCGGTGCGCTGGGGCGGCGCCTGCTCACCCACGTGCGCGACGTGATGCGCATCGGCGACGACATGCCGTCGGTGCCCGATTCCGCCGGCTTTTCCGAAGCGATGCTGGAGATGTCGAAAAAGGGCATGGGCATGACCGCCGTGCTCGATGCCGCCGGGCGCGTGAGCGGCGTATTCACCGACGGCGACCTGCGCCGGACGCTGGCGCACGTCGACGACATCAAGACCGCATGCATCGCCGACATCATGACCCGCAATCCGCGCACCATCGGCCCCGACAAGCTGGCGGTCGAAGCGGTGCAGATCATGGAGGAACACAAGGTCAACCAGCTGCTGGTGGTGACGGGCGAAGGCACGCTCGTCGGCGCGCTGAACATGCACGACCTGTTCCGGGCCAAGGTGATCTGAGCCAAGATGGAGGACGCGCTGGAACACGGCGGGCCGGACGGTGCGCAGGAGCGCGCGAGCTTGGATGGCGCGCTCGAGCGCGAGGGCCTGGATGACGCGCTGAAGCGCGCCAAGGGCCTGAAGCTGATGATCTTCGACGTCGACGGCGTCATGACCGACGGCACGCTCTATTACTCCGAGCGCGGCGAGGAGTTGAAGGCGTTCAACATCCAGGACGGCCACGGCATCAAGATGCTCAAACAATACGGGGTGGAGGTCGCGCTGATCACGGCCAGGCGCTCGCGCGCGGTCGAACTGCGCGCGGCCAACCTCGGCATCGCGCACCTCCATCAGGGCGTGGAGGACAAGCGCGGGGCCTACGCCGCGCTGCTCGAGCAACTGGGTCTCGCCGCCGAGCAGTCCGGCTACATGGGCGATGACCTGCTCGACCTGCCGCTCATCACCCGCTGCGGTTTTGCCGCCACCGTGGCGGCGGCGCCCGAAGCGGTGCGCAAGCGCGCCCATTACGTCGCGCGCACGGGCGGCGGCCATGGCGCCGTGCGCGAAGTGTGCGAATTCATTCTGCGCGCCCAAGGGATGCTCGAACGCGCCATTGGGGCGCATCTCCAATGAGCCATCTCGAATGAGACCGAACCGGGCATCCACCCTGTTTCCGCTGCTGCTGCTACTGGCGCTGGCAGCGGCCAGCCTGTGGCTGGAGCGCGCGGTACAGGCCCCCGAGCGCGACCAGTCGGGCAAGCTGCGGCACGACCCGGATTTCATCGCCGAGGACTTCGGCATTACCAAAATGGACGCTGCCGGCAAACCCGAATACATCCTGTCCGCCGAGCGCATGCAGCATTATCCGGACGACGAGAGCACCAGCGTCGTGGCGCCGCGCCTGGTGCAGCGCCACGACAACGCGAATCCCGTCGTCATCCGCGCCGACCGCGCCCTGATCGCGAAGAAGGGCGACGAAGCCAGCTTCTACGGCAGCGTCGTGGTGGTGCGCGAGGCCGGCCGGGGACAAAGCGAACTGCGCGTGCAGACTGAATACCTGCAGGTCATTCCCGACCGCGATCTCGCCCGCACCGACAAGCCGGTGATCATTACCGAGGGCCGATCCAGGCTTTCCGGGATCGGCATGGAATTCAACAACAAGACGCGGCAGTTCGCGCTGCAGTCGCAGGTCAGGGGCACGTTCGATGCGCGCAAATGAACTAGGCATTGTCGTCTTCTGCGCCTGCTGCCTGGGATTGGCCGGGCCGGCGCAGGCGGAACGGGCCGACCGGAGCAAACCGATCAATCTCGAGTCCGACCGCATGCGCGTCGACGACGTGCAGAAAACCAGCGTGTTCGAAGGTAAAGTGGTGATGACGCAGGGGACGCTCACCATACGCGCCGACAAGGTTACGGTACGCCAGGACCAGGAGGGCTACCAGTACGGCAGCGCCAGCGGCAACCCGGCCAGCTTTCGCCAGAAGCGCGACGGCGCCAACGAGTACATCGATGGCGAGGCGGACCGCATCGAATACAACGGCAAGCTCGACAAGGTGGAGTTGTTCAATCATGCGCGGCTCAAGCGCGAACCCGCGGACGAAGTGCGCGGCAACTATATCTCCTACGATTCCCGCACCGAGTACTTCACCGTGACCGGCGGCGCCGGCCCGGCTGCGAGCGGCAGCCCCGACGCCAGGGTGCACGCCGTGATCCAACCGCGCAATACCGGTGAAGACGCCGAAAAAGCACCCGCACCCGGCGCCCCCAAACGTTAGCCAGCGCGGATATACACGGACCAAGGGTTCTGTTTCCCGCGCGTCCGATACGTCCGAAAGATTCATTGTCAATGAACCCTGACAGGCGCGAATGAGCCAGCTCAAAGCCAGCAATCTGAAAAAACGCTACAAGTCGCGCATCGTGGTGCAGGACGTATCGCTCGAAGTGCAAAGCGGCGAGGTGGTCGGCTTGCTCGGACCGAATGGCGCCGGCAAGACCACCTGCTTCTATATGATCGTCGGGTTGGTGAACCTGGACGGCGGAAGCATCAGCCTCGACGGCACGGACATCAGCAAGTTTCCCATCCACCGCCGCGCGCGGCTGGGCTTGTCGTATCTGCCCCAGGAAACTTCGGTGTTCAGGAAGCTGACGGTGCAGGAGAACGTGCGGGCGGTGCTCGAACTGCAGGACCTGTCCGAGACGGAAATCGAAGACCGCCTGGAAAACCTGCTGCGCGAGCTGCATATCACGCAGTTGCGCCACAACCCGGCGCTGTCGCTCTCCGGCGGCGAGCGCCGCCGCGTAGAGATCGCGCGCGCGCTCGCCACCCGCCCCAGCTTCATCCTGCTCGACGAACCCTTCGCCGGCGTCGACCCGATCGCCGTGCTCGACATCCAGAAAATCATCGGCTTTCTCAAGGAGCGGGGAATCGGCGTGCTGATCACCGATCACAACGTGCGCGAGACCCTGGGCATCTGCGACCACGCCTACATCATCAACGAAGGATCGGTCCTGGCGCAGGGCAAGCCCGATGAAATCGTCTATAATGAAAGCGTGAGACGAGTGTATCTGGGAGAGCATTTCCGCATGTAGCTGGCAGGCTACGCTCCCGCTCAAGATGAAACAAACTCTGCAACTCAAGCTGTCGCAACAGCTGACCCTGACGCCGCAGTTGCAGCAATCCATCCGGCTGCTGCAGTTGTCCACCCTGGAGCTGAACCAGGAGTTGGAGAGTTTCCTGATGGAAAACCCGCTGCTGGAGCGCGACGACGCGGAGCCGGAGTCCTTGCCTCCCCCGCCCAATGGCGCCGGGCGCGAGGAATATGTCGCGACCGCCGGCGAGGCGACGGCCAACGATGCGCCCGCAGCGGACTCCGCCGACATCGACTGGTTTACCGATGCACCGTCCGCGGCCGCCCGGCGCGACGACGGCGAAGAATCGGACTACCCGCAACTGGCGACCTGCACCCCCACCCTGGGGGAACACCTGATCGAGCAGCTCGCGCTGACGCAGGTGTCGGCGCGCGACAAGAGCGTGGTCAATACCTTGATTGCGGCACTGGACGAGGGCGGGTATCTGTCGCAGAGCCTGGAGGAAATCGCCGAACTGCTGCCGCCGGAACTGGAGGTCGGCCTGGATGAGCTGCACATCGCCCTGCGTCATCTGCAGAGTTTCGACCCCACCGGCGTCGGCGCGCGCACGCCCGCCGAATGCCTGGAGCTGCAATTGAAGGCCTTGCCGCCGGACACCCCGGCGCGCGAACTCGCCCTCGGCATCGTGCACGACCATCTGCAAGCGCTCGCCGCGCACGACTTCGCGCGCCTGGAGCGGCAGTTGCACTGCGACGAGGATAGCCTGCGCGCGGCGCAGCACCTGATCCAGAGCCTGAACCCCCACCCCGGCGCCGCTTATTCGGCGAACGAAACGCGCTATATCGTGCCCGACGTCATCGTGAGGAAGGTGAAAAACGCCTGGGTCGCCGCTCTCAACCCCGATGCGATGCCCAAACTGCGCATCAACCGCATGTACGCCGAGATTCTGCAAAACAAACTGCATTCGGCCGGCGGCCAGATGTCCAATCAGCTGCAGGAGGCGCGCTGGCTGATCAAGAACGTGCAGCAGCGTTTCGAGACGATACTGCGGGTGGCGCAGGCGATCGTGGATCGGCAACGCCACTTCTTCGACCACGGCGAAGTGGCGATGCGGCCGCTGGTGCTGCGCGAAATCGCCGAAACCCTGGGCCTGCACGAGTCCACGGTGTCGCGCGTCACCACGCAGAAATTCATGGCCACGCCGCGCGGGATTCTGGAGTTGAAATACTTTTTCGGCAGCCACGTCGCCACTGATACGGGCGGCGCCTGTTCGGCCACCGCGATCCGCGCTCTGCTGAAGCAGCTGGTCGGCGCAGAGGACTGCAAAAGGCCGCTTTCCGACAGCAAGATTGCGCACATTCTCAGTGAACAAGGCATCGTCGTGGCGCGCCGCACCATCGCCAAGTACCGGGAATCGCTGCATATCCCGCCGGTCAGCCTGCGCAAGTCGTTGTAACTTTGAAAGGAGTCGAAGATGAATGTCCAGGTCAGTGGTCATCATGTCGAAGTCACCCAGGCCATCCGCGATTACGTCTTGTCCAAGCTCGGGCGGATCAAACGCCATTTCGACCAGGTTATCGACGTAAATGTCACGCTGTCGGTGCAAAAGCTGAGACATAAGGCGGAGATCAGCGTGCATGTGCGCGGCAAGGACATACACGTCGAGAGCGACGATGAGGATATGTACGCGGCGATCGACCTGATGATGGACAAGCTGGATCGCCAGATCATCAAGCACAAGGACAAGGCCTTCGCCCACCCCCACGACGCCCTCAAACGCCAGCCGGCGGAGGAATGACCCGGGCATCCGATTTGCGGTAAAATGCTCCGCTTTCCCGCACCGCCCAATCCCGGGGTGCCGGAATCCCGCCGCCCATTTCTCTTTCCCCATGAATCTCATTTCAAAGCTATTACCGCCCTCGAACATCGTCCTCGACCTCGACGTCAGCAGCAAGAAGCGCATGTTCGAACAGGCCGGTCTGATTTTCGAGAATAACCAGGGGATCGCGCGCAGCCTGGTATTCGACAGCCTGTTCGCGCGCGAGCGCCTGGGCTCGACCGGCCTGGGCCAGGGGGTGGCCATTCCACACGGCCGCATCAAGGGCTTGCGCGAGCCGGTGGCGGCTTTCGTGCGCCTTGCCACCCCGGTGCCTTTTGACGCCCCCGACGGCAAGCCGGTCAACCTGCTGTTCATCCTGCTGGTACCGGAGCAAGCTACCGAGCAGCACCTGCAAATTCTGTCCGAGCTGGCCCAGATGTTCTCCGACCGGGAGCTGCGCGAGCAGCTGACCCAGACGCAAGACGCGGGCGGCCTGCACCAGCTCGTCAGCTCCTGGCAACCCGATGTTACAAACCAGCATAGCGCGGCTGTATGAAGACAATGCCGCCAGACTCGGCCTAGGCTGGGTCAGCGGCCGCGGCGGCGACGCCGCGCCGGTGCGCCGCGACAGCGCCGACACCGTGGCGCTGGTAGGCCATCTCAACCTGATCCACCCCAACCGCATCCAGGTGCTGGGCCGGCGCGAAATTGCCTACATCGACGGCTATAGCGGCGACGCCGCGGTCCAGGTCATCGCCAATCTGTTTGCGGCCGAGCCGGCCGCCATCATACTTACGGACGGCGGCGTCGGGCCGGCGGCGCTGCTGCGGGCGGCGGAGGCGGAGAGCGTGCCGGTGCTCGCGACCGCCTTTGCGGCCGACACCGTCATCGACACCCTGCGCCGTTACCTGGCCAAGATCCTGGCGGATTCGACCTCCATGCACGGCGTGTTCATGGATGTGCTCGGCCTGGGCGTGCTGATCACCGGCGAATCGGGTGTAGGCAAGAGCGAACTGGCGCTGGAGCTGATCAGCCGCGGCCACGGCCTGGTGGCCGACGACGTGGTCGAGATCTCGCGCATCGCTGCCAAAACCCTGGAAGGGCGCTGTCCGCCCCTGCTCAAGGATTTCCTCGAGGTGCGGGGCCTGGGCGTGCTCAATATCCGCACCATTTTCGGCCAGACCGCGGTGCGCCCGAAAATGAACCTCAAGCTGATCGTGCACCTGGAAAAACCGGGGCAGGCCGGAACCGCGCCGGCCGAGCGGCTGCCGCTGCACGAGCTGACCGAGGACATTCTCGGCATGTCCATCCGCAAGATCATCATCCCGGTCGCCGCCGGGCGCAACCTGGCGGTGCTGCTCGAGGCCGCGGTGCGCAATTACATCCTGCAACTGCGCGGTATCGACAGCACCCAGGAATTCATCGCCCGGCAGCAGGGGGAGATGAAGCGCGACGTCAACTGACCCGTGGTTTCGGCGTTATGCAGTTTGCAGTGCCATTATCAATAACCAATACCGAGGAGCAAGCATGAGCAAATTGATGGCAGCATTGGTAGCGGGCCTGTTCTGCGTATCCGTGGCGCAAGCCCAGGAGAAGAAGCCGGCGGATAAATCCGCGGCACCGGCGGCGGAGAAGAAAATGAGCGCGCAGCACAGCAAGATGGGCGATTGCAACAAGGAAGCCAAGGAAAAGAAACTCGCCGGCGATGAGCGCAAGAAATTCATGAGCGCGTGCCTGAAGGGCTAAAGTCCTTAGAGCCTGTTTCAGAATGACTGAAACAGCCCCTGATTCAGGGGAGCATGAGGGGATGTATCCCCTCATTTTGTAACGGGCTCTCAGGCTGCGGTCCGACAACAGGGCGCAAGCATCGCTTGCGCCCTTTTTGTTTTCCGCAACCGAGTGATATCCTGCCACCATGCAACTGGTATTGATCAGCGGTCTTTCCGGCTCCGGCAAGAGCGTCGCGCTCAATGTCCTGGAAGACAGCGGCTATTACTGCGTGGACAATCTCCCGGTCACCCTGGTGATGCCGCTGCTCGAGTCGCTCGCCGGCTCCGGCCATGAGCGCGTCGCCCTGAGCATGGACGCGCGCAGCGGCACCTCGGTGCGCCAGTTGCCGCAGACCGTGGCGGCGCTCAAGCAAAAAGGCGTGGACGTGAGACTGCTGTTCCTGGAGGCCAAGGACGAAACCCTGATCAAACGCTTTTCCGAAACGCGCCGGCGCCATCCCTTGAGCAAGGGCGGGCTTACCGTGGCCGAGAGCATCGCGCGCGAGCGCGAACTGCTCGGCGACATCGGCGAGTACGCTCACCACATCGACACCAGCGAGCTCTCGCCCAACACCTTGCGCAGCTGGATCAAGAACCTGGTCGAAGTCGACCGCTCGCGCCTGACGCTGCTGTTCGAGTCTTTCGGCTTCAAGCAGGGAATACCGCTGGATGCCGATTTCGTGTTCGACGTGCGCTGCCTGCCCAACCCCTACTATGAGCCTCGGCTGCGCGAACTGACCGGCCTGGATGCCGAGGTCGCCGCCTTTCTGGAAGCGGAGCAAGCGACGCAGAACATGTACCGCGATATCCACGCCTTCATCGCCACCTGGCTGCCCGCTTTCGTGCGCGAAAACCGCAGCTACCTCACCGTTGCCATCGGCTGCACCGGCGGACAGCACCGGTCGGTGTATTTCGCCGAACGCCTGGGCGCGGCCTTCAGGGCCGGCAATCAGGTGATGATCCGGCACCGGCAAGTGCCATGAGCAAGACCGTCACGCTCGCCTTCACCGGCGCCTCCGGCATGCCCTATGGCATACGCCTGCTCGAATGCCTGCTCACCGCCGGTGTACGCGTGTACCTGATCTATTCGCAGGCGGCGCAGGTGGTGGCCAAGCAGGAAATGGACCTCACCCTGCCCTCGCGCACCGCCGAGGCGGAAACGCTGTTCGCCGAACGCTTCAAGGCGCAGCCGGGCCAATTGCGGGTGTTCGGCCGGGAGGAATGGTTCGCGCCCGTGGCCTCGGGTTCGAATGCGGCCGACGCCATGGTGATCTGCCCCTGCACCATCGGCACCCTGGCGGCAGTCGCGACGGGGATGTCGGATAATCTGATCGAGCGCGCCGCGGACGTGACGCTGAAGGAGGGCCGCAAGCTCATACTGGTGCCGCGCGAAACGCCGTTCTCAGCCATCCATCTCGAGGCCATGCTCAAGCTGGCGCACGCCGGCGCCGTCATCCTGCCCGCCAACCCGGGCTTCTACCACCGGCCGCAGAGCGTGGCGGCGGTAATCGATTTCATTGTCGCGCGCGTGCTCGACCAGATCGGCGTCGAGCATCACCTGATCGAGCGCTGGGGCGAGAAATAGAAAGACCGCCCGCGCAACACCTGCGCTATATACGGCGTCTTAAGTACTGTCGCATGCGAGTAGCGGCCATTGCGCGCTCGCGCGCGCCAACCGTGTTTTCTGTACGGATGAAAAGCACATCCGTACAGAAAACACGGTTATGGATAAAAGCAACAACGGGGCGCGCGATTTAAGTCACCACGTATAGCTAACCTGCCTGGCGCAGCTTGAATCGCTGCAGCTTGCCGGTTTCGGTCCGCGGCAGCGAGGCCACGAACTGGACCGAGCGCGGATACTTGTAGAGCGCGATGGCCTTCTTCACGAACTCCTGCAACTCCTTCACCATCGGCGCATTGCCGGTATAGCCGGACTTCAGCACCACGCAGGCCTTCACGATCTGGCCGCGCTCCGCGTCGGGCACGCCGACCACGCCGCACTCGGCCACGGCGGGATGCTGCAGCAGCGCGGCCTCCACTTCCGGCCCGGCGATGTTGTAGCCGGCGGAAATGATCATGTCGTCGGTGCGCGCGTGGTAGTAGAAATAGCCCTCGGCATCCATCTTGTAGGCGTCACCGGTCAGGTTCCAGCCGCGCATTTTTCCTGCGGTGATCACGTAGTCCTTCTGGCGCAGGTCGGCGAGGTAACGGCAGCCGGTCGGCCCCTTCACCGCGAGGCGCCCGACCACACCCGGCGCGCAGGGCCTACCGGCATCATCGATTACCCGCGCCTGGTAGCCGGGGATGGCGTAGCCGGTGGCGCCGCGGCGCACCCGCTCCGGCGTGTGCGAAATGAAAATGTGGATCATCTCGGTCGCGCCTATGCCGTCGATGATCTCGATGCCGCTCGCCTCCTTGAACAGTTGGCGCGTCGCATCGGGCAGAGCCTCGCCCGCCGACACGCATTTTTTCAGGCTCTTCAGGTTGTGGTTCCTGACCAGGCTCGCCATCTGGCGATAGTAGGTCGGCGCGGTGAAGCAGATCGTCGCCCTGAAATTCTCAATGGTTCCGAGCAGCGTATCGGGAGTGAGCCGTTCCATCAGCACGGTGGATGCGCCGAAGCGCATGGGGAAGCACAGCAGGCCGCCCAGGCCGAAGGTGAACGCGAGCGGCGGCGTGCCGCAGAATATGTCGTCTTGAGTGGGCTTCAGGCACGAGCGCGGGAAGCAGTCGCACATCGCCAGCACGTCGCGGTGAAAGTGCACCGTGCCTTTGGGCTGGCCGGTGGTGCCCGAAGTGAACGCGATCAGGCAGACGTCGGTGGCCGCGGTGTCGACGTTCCCGAACGCCGGGGGCTTGGCCGAGAGCCTTTGTTCGAGCGAGCCCGCGCCGCCGTCGTTGAAGTAGAGCACCTGCTTCATGCTCCGGCACCCGGCCGCGGCCAGTTGCATTTCCTCCTTTAACCTCAGGTCGCACAGCGCGGCGCCGATTTTGGCTTTGTCGATGATTTGCCGCAGCTCCGTCGCGCGCAGCAGCGGCATGGTGGGCACGGCGATGAGCCCCGCCTTCATCACCGCAAACCAGCAGGCGGCCATCATCGGGTTGTTGGGCGCGCGCAGCAGCACGCGATGCCCCGGCTTGAGCCCCAGGTCCTCGGCCAGCACATGCGCGATCCGGTTGGCTCGATGCAGCAACTGGCGGTAAGTGCAGGAGTAGGCCTTGCCGTCGATCAGGGTACGGATCACGGTGCGCTCGCCATGGCCGCCCGCCACCATTTTGTCCAGCAACTCGGCGGCGCAGTTCAGGCGCCCGGGATACTGCAACTCCGGCAGTTCGAACATCAGGTCCGGCCACTGGCTTTTCGGCGGCAGGCTGTCCCTGGCAAATGTATCTGCATGCGCAGTGTAGGCCATGGCTGGACCTCGAATTTAACCGCGGAGCGCACCGACGAGGCGGAGCTCAAACATCAGGTTTTCGCGAGCGTCCGCGGCGCGCCCTGCGATACCTCAGGTGGCTTTCAATGTTTCGCGGGCGATGATCAGCTTCTGCACCTCGGTCGCGCCTTCGTAGATGCGCAGCGCGCGGATCTCGCGGTAGAGCCTTTCCACCGGGTGCCCGCTCACCACTCCAAGGCCGCCGAACATCTGCACCGCGCGGTCGATGACCTGCTGCGCCGATTCGGTCGCCACCATCTTGGCCATCGCCGCCTCGCGCGTGGTGCGCGCGCCTTTCACGTCGCGCAGCCAGGCCGCGCGGTAGGTGAGCAGCGCGGCGCTGTCGATGGCCGTGGCCATGTCGGCGATCGCGGCCTGCGTGAGCTGAAAGTCGGCCAGCGTCTGGCCGAACATCTTGCGCCGTTTGGCGCGATCGAGCGCCTCGTCCAGGGCGCGCCGCGCGAATCCGAGCGCCGCGGCGGCAACCGAAGCGCGAAAGATGTCCAGCGTCTGCATCGCCACCTTGAATCCCTGGCCGGGTTCGCCCAGGCGCTGCGCGGCGCTCACGCGGCAGCCGCTGAAGCGCAGGCTCGCGAGGGGATGCGGAGCGATGAGTTCAATGCGCGCGGCCACCTCGAGGCCGGGCGCATCGGCATCGACGACGAAGGCGCTGATGCCGCGCGCTCCAGCGGCCTCCCCGGTGCGGGCGAAAACGCAGTAGAAATCGGCAATGCCGCCGTTGGATATCCAGGTCTTCTCGCCGTCGAGCACATAGTGCTCGCCTTCGCGGCGCGCGCTGGTAGTCATGGCGCCGACGTCCGATCCGGCATCGGGTTCGGACAGCGCAAAAGCGGCGATGGCCTCGCCCCTGGCCACGCGCGGCAGATAGCGGCGCTTGATTTCCTCGCTGCCGGCGATGGAGATCGCCCCCGAGCCCAGGCCCTGCATGGCGAAGGCGAAATCGGCCAGCCCTTCGTGGCGCGCCAGGGTTTCGCGCGCTATGCACAGCGAACGCGAATCGATGCGCTCGGCGGCCCCACCGTAGGCGGCGGGCACGCAGTGCCTGAGCCAGCCGCCCCGGCCCAGGCGCGCGACCAGATCGCGGCAAAGCGCATCCACGTCCGCCCCGTGGTCCAGGTGCGCGACGTTCGCCGCCGCCCAAGCATCAAGATCGGCCGCGAGCGCACGCTGCGGCGCATCGAAGAAAGGCCAGTCGAGGTAGGTTTTGTCGCTCATAGGGGAGAGGAATAAGGAGTGAGGATTGAGAGCCGGATAAATCGCTCAAGCGCGCCTGGCGTAATACGCGAATAGCGACTTAGCTGATCGTGGTCGCGAGGAACGAGAGCGAGCGCCCGCGCGCGAGCGCCGAGCTCTGCTGGTTGTAGGCGGGACGGTCCCAGCAGTTGAAGCCGTGACCGACGCCGGGATAGACGTCGATGCGCACGCCCTCGCGTCCGGTGAAGGTCTGCTTCACTGCCGCGACCGCCGACGCCGGAATGTGGCTGTCGTTGCCGGCGAAATGGAACAGCAGCGGGCACTTTATTTTTCCGGCCTCCTCCAGTTTGGTGTGGATGCCGCCGCCGTAATAGCACACCGCGGCATCGACGCCGGCGTTGGCGGCGCAAAGGTAGGACAGCATTCCGCCCATGCAGTAGCCGAGCGAGGCCACTTTGCCCGTGCATTCGGGCAGGCCGCGCAGCGCGGTTACGGTGGCGGCGAGATCCTTCACCGCCGCGGCGAAATCCATTTTCTGCAGGTACCCCATGCCCTTCTGGATATCTTCCTCACCGTAGCCCAGATCGACCATGGGCTGCATGCGCCAGAATACGTCGGGTGCGAGCACGGTGTAGCCGTCGCTCGCGTACTGGTCGGCCACCGCGCGTATATGCGAGTTGACGCCGAAAATCTCCTGGATCAGGACGATGCCCGGCCCTTTGCCCGCTTTTTTCACTTGGTGAGGCAGCGACAGATAGCCTTTGAACCGGCCGCCGTCCTGCGCCTTGATGTCTATCCAGCGTGAATTCATTCCCATCTCCTTTGATCTGGACTGCATGCAAGCCGCATGCAGCCTGTATGCGGTGAAGCTCGCTTGCGCCGGGGCTCAGCCGATGCGGCGCGGGTGACGGCGGCGCATCATCCTGCGAGCGCCGCACGCTTGCGCGGGCGCGGGCCGGTGTTTCAAGCACCCAATATATTGGGCCTCGGCTATTTGTGCAAGCCGCAGGCAAACAGACCCCGCGCCGCCCAGAGGAGAGACAGGCTCCGGCGGCGCAGAAAATTACCTCTGCAACACGTTTATCAACAGCCCAGCGGCGGCATTTTCCGGGATAATCGCGGTTCTCATGACCAACCGGGCGGTATTCCTGCTGTCGCTCGCGGCGTTCGCGAGCGCGGCGAGTTTGCGCGCGACCGACACGCTGCTGCCCCAGCTCGCCGCGGAATTCTCGGTGACAACCGGGAGCGCGGCCTCGGTGGTGACCGCTTTTGCCATCTCCTACGGGCTGCTCCAGGCTATCTATGGACCGCTGGGCGATCGCTACGGCAGGTATGTGATGGTGTGCGCGGCCACCCTCGCGTCCGCGCTGGGCACGTTCGCTTGCGCCTGGGCACCCACGCTGGACACCCTCGTCCTCGCGCGCTTCGCCGCCGGCGCGACGGTCGGCGCGCTGATCCCGCTGTCGATGGCCTGGATCGGCGATGTCGTCGCCTATGGCGAGCGCCAGGCCCTGATCGCGCGCTTTCTGCTCGGGCAGATTCTCGGCACCGCCTTCGGTCAATCGGTCGCCGGGGTGCTGGCGGAGCACTTCGGCTGGCGCGCGATATTCGTCGTTCTCGGGGTGCTCTATCTGATCGTCGGTGTGTTGCTGCTGCTCGAGTTGCGCCGCAACCCGATCACGCGGCACGCGGCCGGCGACGCCACGGTCACCATCCGCTCGGGCGTTGCGCGCATGGCCGGCCTGCTCGCGCGGCCCTGGGTCCGCATCGTTGTCGGCACCGTGTTTCTCGAGGGCATGATGATGTTCGGTTCGCTCGCTTTCATACCGGTGCATCTGCAACAGCGTTTTTCTCTCGGTCCGGCGGCCGCCGGCGCGATGGTCACCGCCTACGCCGCGGGCGGAGTGCTGTATGCGGTCGGCGCAAAGCGCTTCGTCGCGGGGCTGGGCGAGCGCGGCCTCGCGGCGGGCGGCGGGCTGATCCTCGCCGCCGGCTATCTTGCGCTCGCGTTCGCGCCGGTGGCATGGGCGAGCCTGCCCGGCATTCTGCTCATCGGCGCCGGTTTCTACATGCTGCACAACACGCTGCAGGTCAACGCCACCCAGATGGCGCCCGCGGCGCGGGGCTCGGCGGTGTCGCTGTTCGCGTTGTGCCTGTTTACCGGCCAGTCGACCGGCGTCTGGCTGGCGGGAAAAGTGGTCGATGCTTACGGCACCGAGCCGGTGTTCGTGGCCGCGTCGCTGGGCCTGGCCCTGCTCGGATGGGGCTTTCGCCGGTGGCTGAAGATCCACGCGCAGTCAGCACACGTCTAAATCCGGAGGAGCCGCGCCTGCGCACGCTGGCGCCGCCGCATCGCTATCGAATTACTGCTCGGCCTTCACCCCGGCAGTGGTGATCACCTTCGACCACTTGGCGATCTCGTCTGCCAGGAACTTGCCCGCCTGCTCGGGGGTGTTGCCCACAGGCTCGATGCCGAGCGCATCGAATCGGCTCTTGATATCAGGCGCAGCAACTGCCTTCGCCACCTCGGCCGACATGCGGCTGACTATCGCGCGCGGGGTACCCGCAGGCGCAAGAAACAGGACCCAGGTCGCGGCTTCCAGCGCAGGACCGCCGGCCTCGGCCATGGTAGGCACCTCAGCCGCGCCGGCGATGCGCTTGTTGGAGAACATTGCGAGTGCCTTGATCTTGCCGCCGCGCACGTGCGGCATCAGCGCGCTCGGAGTGTCGACCAGGATCTGGAGGTTGCCGCCCATCAGATCCTGCAATGCGCCCGCCGTGCCTTTGTACGGAATGTGCACCATGTCGACCCCGACTGTCTGCTTGAACAGCTCCGTCGTCAGGTGCGCCGCGGCGCCGATGCCGGAGGAACCGAAGGAGATCTTGCCCGGATTGGCCTTGGCATAGGCGATCAG
>CABEAO010000193.1_pt1 | contig 15364 bp, 17 predicted proteins | sample 3132401 | NCBI WGS metagenome assembly CABEAO01 (sample SAMEA5534343, study PRJEB31848) | metagenome | biome: tundra; feature: field; material: soil | place: USA | collected 2013-05 | depth 0.45 m
TCTCGATCTTGACGCCGGCGGCCCCATGCGGTTGCGCTAGCGCAGGTGCGGGCGCAGGAACAGCCTGCGTGGCCGGCGCCGAATTCTGCGCATGCAGTTCCGGCTCCGGCTTTGGCGCCATGTCAGGCCGCACCGCTGGCGGTTGGCTTTGGCCCGGCTCGGGCGGCTTCGCGGCGATGGCTACTGGCGCAGGCGACGCCGGCTCCGGCTGCCATGGGCGCAGCCAGCCGATTGCAATTCCGGCGCCTAGCAGGACGAGCGCAAGCAAGCCGTAGGAGAGCAGCGCCGGCTGTTTGGGCGCCACTGCCGTCGCCTGTCCCAGCAGCAGCGTAGGCGCCGCGCCGCGCTGGCGTTGCTGATCGGATTTCCGCAGAGCATCGAGGATATACGACATGCCTATTTTTCCCCTCGCTTGCGCGATAGTTTCGGCGCCGTTTTATCCGCCACGCCGGCGAGGCGCATCAGTGTCTGGCGTCCGACGACGCCGTCGGGTATCAGTCCCCCAGCGAGTTGAAACTGTTTCAACTGGCGCAACAGCACCTGATCAAACAGCGGATCCTCGCTGGGTTCCGCCGCGCGACCCTGCGCCTGTGCGAGTTGCCGGCTCAGCCACGCCACCGCCGGTCCGCGCTCACCGGAGCGTATATTCTCGTGCGCATCCGGCGGCATGCGCCAGAGCAAGGTGTATTGCCCCGACCATTGCGCCGCCAGCGCGCCAATGGCGACCGTCCTGGCCTGCGCGCCCAGAACGAAGCTGGCAGTCTTGCCGTCGAGCGCGCTCAGCGTCGCGTGGAATTCCCGGCCTTGCCCGTCGCGCAGCAGCAGCACTGCGGGCCGGTCCAATTGACGCAGTTCATCCAGTCCGCCGCGGGCGGTGCGGCAGCGCAAACCCAGGCCTTCGGCCTGCCGGCAAGCATCTCCGCCTTGATAGTCCGCGCCCCAGGCCCGGAACAGTGCGGCATAAGCCATCGCGCGGCTGCCGGAGCGCGGCTCGTCCGCCGGCCATTCCAGAGCATCGGGCAATGCCGCTTCCGGCTTGGCATCCAGGTGCACGGCCCTCGCCGGCGTGGCTGCCGCCGCGGGCGCTGCGATGCCTGGCTGCACCGCGACCGACCTGGGTTCCCCCTGCTCCTTCCAATACACCGCGAGCGCGACCGCCGCGCCAGCCAGCAGAATCACGCCCGCCGCGAGGGCGCGCAGCAGCCTGCGCCGCGCCGCCGGCTGGTGAAACACCTCGCGCGCGGCCTGCGCCAACGTCGCAGCATCGACGCGCTCCTTGCTTTGCACATAGGCGCCCAGCAGCGCGCGGTCGCACAGCACGTTGATGACCCGGGGAACGCCGCCGCTCAAGCGGTACAACCGACCCATCAGCCGGGCGGGGAACAGCTGCCGCTTCGCCCCCGACACCTCGAGGCGATGGCGCACGTAGGCGGCGACTTCCGGTCTGGTCAGCGGGCCGAGGTGATAGCGCGCCACAATACGTTGCCCGAGTTGCCGCAGTTCCGGCCGTTCCAGCATCGCCGCCAGCTCGGGCTGGCCAAGCAGAATAATCTGCAACAGCTTGCGCTGGTTGGTTTCAAGATTGGTGAGCAGCCGCATCTGCTCCAGCACATCGGCGGCGAGGTTTTGCGCCTCGTCGATGATCAGCACCGTGTGCCTGCCCTTGGCATGGGCGTCCAGCAGGTAAGCGTTGATGCAATCGACGAACACCTTGATGCTGGTATTGCCGGGGGGATAGGCGATGCCGAATTCGACGCAGATGGTCGAGAGCAGCTCTTCCACGGTGAGCATGGGATTGAAGATATAGGCCACATCGCAGGACGCGGGAATCTGCTGCAGCAGGCAGCGGCATACGGTGGTCTTGCCCGCCCCCACCTCGCCCGTGAGCAACACAAACCCGCCATCGCCGTTCACGCCATAGAGCAAATGCGCCAGCGCCTCCTGATGCCTCTGGCTCAGGTAGAGATAGCGCGGGTCCGGCGCGATGGAGAACGGCGCTTCGGCGAGGCCAAAGAAGTGTCGATACATGGGGTCCGGCAGAGAGGGTGTCGCGACATTATAGCGGCGAGTACCGTGCGCTGCCCGTCCTGCCAACGCCGCACCAGAATTTGCTTGCCCGAGCCGGACTGCGCGCGTCCTGGGTCCGGCCGCCCAGGGCGAAGCGTCTTAGGGGAGCGGAGGCATCCCCTCATTTTGTAACGAACTCTTATTCGCTAGTGTCGCGTATCATCTCGCGAAATTTGACCACCTCGTATTCCTCGCCGCTGTCGACCACGCCCTGGGGCATGAGCAGGCAGGTAAGCTCGCCCTTGCGGTATTCCATGTTCTGCCCGGGGACGAACACGCCGGCCCGCAGCAGCACGCGCGCCTCGCCGGGCGACTCGCTGCCGTCGCCGAGGAGTATGCCGGTCTCGCCGCCCGCGCCGCCGCTCAGGCTCAATTGCACCAGCTGTGCCGATTTGGCGATGGTCTGTATGCCGACCGAGCCCCTCTGCGGAATTTCGCGCTGAAGGCGGCGTATCACGCCGAGCACCCAGTTGTCGCCGCCCTCGGGCTGCAGGCCGAGCAGACAACCGATTTTCAGCCAGTCGCCCTTAATTTCCGGGATGCCGGCGCCGAAGCCGCCGGCGCTGACATTCTCCACGATCCAGGTTTCCGCGCCCGAGGTATCGGAGGTGCCGGAGCCGCCGAGCACCGCCAGCACTCCGTCGTAGCCGTGGGTGACATTGAGGCGCGACTTCACCCGATGGCGCTGATGTTTTCGCTCCGGCGGCTTGGGCGACCAGTACAGGGCCAGGTGGTTGAGCACGTCGAGCACGGTTTCGGCCGGATAGGTGCCGCCGAGATTCACCTGCGACGGCACGCTGCCCGTCGTTCTGACCGCAGCGATCAGGTTTTCCAGGTCCTCCAGCGCCTTGCCGGCGGCGAAGAAGCGCAGTGTCGGCGCATGCTGGGGCGGGCGCGCCAACCGCAGTGGCGCCTGGCTGGTGGCAAGATCGATCCAATAGGCGATATCGGGCTGCAGGTCCAGACGCAGGGTGAACGAGGCACAGAAGTGCGCGATCAGTCGCTCGCACAGTTCTACCTCCAGCGGCAGCAGGCTGTCGGGCGAGGATGCGGACAACATCACCGCCTTCAGAAACTCCCGTTCCGGCGTGGAATCCCCGGGGATGCCCGGATAAACCGTCACCGCGGAGTGCGCGAGCTTGCGGTTTTCGGCCAGCGCATAGACCTTGGCCACGACGCCCCACACCGACGGGTCCATCGGCCCGTAGCGCACGTACATCCATTTCATCTGGGTGCCGAGCGCGCGCAGCGCGCGCACCAGCAGCAGCGGCATACTGCCCTTGAGCGCGTCCGCGCCCTTGGCGCCGGTGGCGTAGAGATCGATGCAGCTCGCGTAGGCAAGCGCCGCCTGGCGCCAGTATTCGTGGATCGCCGTCCACAGACGGATCTCCTGGTATCGCGCCAGGCGCGGCGAGACCATGTAGTCGCGCGCGAGCTTGCGCAGGTGCGTCTGTGCCGTCTCGTCCAGGAGCTGTATCAACTGGGCGCGATATTCCGCTTTGAAGCCTTCCGCGGCAACGACCGACTCCAGCCAGTGCGTCAGTTCGTCCGCGCACTTGAAGGCATCGTTGGTCGGCAACTCCTCAAGGATCTTCCTCGCCTCCTTGATGCCGGCCATGGGGTGATCCGGTTTCTTGCTTCCAAACAGACTGATCATGCGCGTCTCACGGAAATATCGGGCTACCCGATCATGCGGCAAAAGGTACAGAAAAATCAACGCTCGCAGCCCTGTTTGACATTGTTTAACAACCCGCCGTCAGGGAAACCGGCGCGGCAGTTGCGCGCGCAAATTGCCTATCTGCGCCTCGAGCTCGCGAATGCGGTTGATCAGCGTAAGAGCCAGCGCAAGCGCTTGCGGGTCGAGTTCGAGATCGGCACGCAAGCGGCCCGCGGCTTGCACCGTAACCACGATATCGCCGCTGAAGGTCCACTCGGCTTCCTGCGGATTGGTCGGCGCGAGAGCACCGTAATCCACGAGCTCGCGCAGTTCCGCTTCCGACAGGCCGGAGAACCGCGCGAGCTCGGAAAACGAAAACTCGGGACGATCGTCGAGCCACACTGCATCAGTTTGCTCGAGTTCCATTTCTGATCTCCTGTTCGAAATGTCCGCGCGGATTGAAGGTCGAGCCATCCGCCAATTCCTTGAACAAGGCCCGCTCGTGCTCGCTCAGCACAGTAGGCACGACAATCTGAACGATCGCAAACAGATCGCCTTCGCCCTCGCGCGGTTTCGGCAATCCGCGTCTGGCGAGCCGCAATTTTTGCCCGGCGTGCGTTCCCGGCGGCACTTTGAGATGGACCGAGCCGCTCAGTGTAGGGACTTCGATCACGGCACCGAGGGCGGCTTCCCATGGCGTCAAAGGCAGGTCCAGGTATAGGTCGTGGCCGCTGACGCGGTAGAGCGCATGCGGGTGCAGGGCGATATTGAGATACAAGTCCCCGTCGGGTCCGCCGTTGAACCCCTTTCCGCCTTTGCCCCGCAGGCGCAGCCTTTGTCCGTCCGTGGCACCTTTGGGAACGCGCGCCTTGAACGATCGCGGCACGCGATGCAGCCGGCCGTGCTCGTCGTATTCCGGCACGGTGAGATTCAGGTCTACCGTGGTACCGCGGGAGGCATCGTCCAAAGTGATATGTACCGTGACCTCGTAATCCTGACCTGGCATCTGAAACGTGCCGCCCTGCCGCCCCGCGTGCCGCCTCCCGCCCGCAAGCCCGGCGAACAATTCGGACAAATCAACGTCGTCGAACGAAGACGGCGTATCCCCGAACTGCTTCCCCCAGTCCGGAGGCGGCTGAAAATCCTGCCCGGCCTGGTGGCTGCCCAACTGGTCGTAGGCGGCGCGCTTTTCCGGATCCTTGAGGGTCTGGTAGGCATCCGCGATCTCCTTGAATTTCTCCTCGCCGGCGGGATCCTTGGAGACGTCCGGATGATACTTGTGCGCGAGTTTGCGGTATGCCTTCTTGATCGCGTCGGTGTCGGCGTCACGTTCGACGCCGAGGACGCGGTAGTAGTCCTTATATTTCATCAGTCACTCCGTGACGTAGCCGGCTCGCGCGGCTAAATGCAGCCAGCATTGTAGTTCTTTCCCGGGATCGGTCCGCGGCCGGATCATGATCCGGCCGGCTGCGGCAGCGTTGCAGGCGGAGGGTCATGCGCCCGGAAAAGCGTGGTCGTCAAAGGCGGCACAGAACTCGCGCCAATCCCGATCGACCTGTTTTTGGCACGCGCGCGCCAGGGCGACCATCTTGGATCGCCATTTTTTCCGGCCGCCAAAATCAATCAGCTCGTCTGCGCTGGCCGAGCCCTGGCGCCCGGCGCTGCGCAACTCTGCCCAGGCCACGATTTCCCCCAGGGTCGTCATCAGGCCGCGCAGGCGATCGAAGTGGCCGTGCCACAGATCGAGGGCCACCCGGTCCTCCGCCGGCTGGAGTCCTTTCAGGATGTAGGCAACACCGTCGATGACCACCGGGCGCAGGAACGCCGGCGATATTGCCTGCACCCGCTGCTGCAGACATACGACCCGCTGCGCCTCGTTTTCCCAGCGCGGCTGCCTGGCTTCGAGGTGCGGCACCAGAGTCGATGGCAGCGCCTGCTTCAAGTCGAGCAGGTAATTGGCATCGGGCGAGCCTTTGCCCTCGACCAGAAGGACGAAGCGCTCCACCCCCAGGCTGCCGGTGCCGGCGATGCGCCGCGCGACGTCGAGGAGACGATAGAATTCCGGCTTCGGCTGCGTGCGGGCAAAGCCGCGGATGAAAGTTTCGATGCGCTTGCGCTGCCTCGCATCGACGGCAAGCGCCTTCTTGCCGTCAATCCTGATCCTGCGACTCTTTCCGCTGCGCACGGTGCGCCGATCCAGGAATTGCGCGCGGGTCCGGTTGCGCGGGCGGTCCAACAGTTCCCTCACCATGCCCTGGGCGGTCTCGCGCTCGACCCAGCGCGCCTTGCCGGTCAAAAGGGCGCCGGCATAGGCGTCGATAAATCCGTCGCAAAGGCGCAAAGCCCCCGGCTCGCCGACACCCAGCGTCCTTGCCGCCACCAGCACGCTCGCAAGCAAGCGCGCCAGGTCCCATGCGCACGGGGCAAGGGCCGCCTCGTCGAAATCGTTGAGATCGAAGTAGACGAGCCGGTTGTCCCCCTTGTAGCTGCCGAAATTCTCCAGGTGCAGGTCGCCGCAGACCCAGACCAGGGGCGCATCGGCCGGCAGCGACGCAGTCGCGAGTCCGTCGTAGAACAGGTGGCAGGTGCCGCGCAGGAAGGCAAAGGGGGTCGCGCGCATCGCCCGGTACTTCAGCGCCAGCCGCTCCGGATCCCGCCCCGCGTTGAAGTCGCGAATGCGACCGACGATGCTTTGCGCGCGCTTTGCCATTGGATGCCTTTGGGCTACTCCAACGCTAAGTGGAGGCCCCGGGTCACGGCGATCGCGCAGCGGTTTCCGCTTCATGCGCCTCCTGCGGTTCGACGTGAATGGTGACCGAAGCCCGTGCCAGGTGGCTGGCGATCGATGCCTCGAGCCGGTCGCACAGAGCGTGGGATTCGCTCACGCTGGTCTCACCCGGCAGCAGCAGATGAAACTCGATGAAGCGCGTCGCACCCGCTTTGCGCGTGCGCAGGGCATGGAAACTCGCACCCGCAGGCAGCCCCGCCCGAATGAGTTCCTCGGCTTTGTGGATCTCCCGCCGCGACAGAGCCGCGTCCATCAGGCCGTCGATCGAACGGCGCAGCAAATCGATGCCAGTGATGACGATGTGCAGGCCGACGACGATCGCGATCAGCGGATCGAGTATCTGCCATCCAGGCAGGAACACGATGACCAGCAGCCCGCCCAACACGCCGGCCGAGGTCCACACATCGGTCAGCAAGTGCTTGGCATCCGCCTCGATGGTGACGCTGTCATGCTTCGCCGCGACCCTGAGCATGAGGCGGGCGGTGACGAAGTTCATCGCCGCCGCAAGCAGTCCGACGGTTATTCCCCAACCGAGGTTTTCCAGAGGCGCCGGGTGGAAAAAGCGGTTCCATCCGGCGTAGATGATGGAAGCGGCGGCAAACAGTATCAGCGTGCCTTCGACCCCGATGGAGAAATACTCGGCCTTGTCGTGGCCATAGGTATGGCGATCGTCCGCAGGCTGCTCGGCGATCGTGAGCGCCGTCAGGGCGACCAGGCCCGCGGCGAGATTGACCAGAGCCTCCAGCGCGTCCGACAGCAGGCTCACCGAACCCGTCAGGAAATACGCGCCGAACTTCAGGGCCAGCGTCGCGATCGACGTGGCGATCGAAAGCAGGGCCATTTTTCGCGTAGCTTTCATAGCCAGTCCAGTGTTTCCGTCCGCCAGTCGATGATCCGAACGAGATCAATTCCAGCGCTCGGGCCGACGCTGCCTCATTATGCCACTTGGGCGCGCCGCCGACGGAACCGGCATGACCATAAATCCATGGCGTGCCCGAGTAAGAAAACCTATTTCTTTCTTGACGGCAACTTGATCGTCCTGCCGGCAACCATGAAAGCACCCCGCCCGAGATGATGAATCGTCCGCGGATCTTTCCTCGAGCGGTCGATCCACGCTTTCAGCACTTCGAGAATGAAGAAACAGTATTTGGCCGCCAGTTTGGCGTCGACGACCTTGCATTCGAGAGACGCATAACATTCGTCGATCAGCGGCGCCTTGACGCGCGAGGCGGCCACCGGCGTGAGACCGAAGGCCTTGAACTTGTCCAGCTTGCGCCCGGACGTGTTGCCGCAGCCCACCACCTGCGCCGCAAGCTCGACCGTCGGGATGTTGATCACGCATTCCTTGGTCGCCTTCAACACGCCGAAGCTATGGTTGCGGTCGCTGATCACGCAACCCACGAGCGGCGGCTCGAATTCCATCATCGTGTGCCAGGACATGGTCATGATGTTCGCCCGGCCTTTTTGGGCGGTCGTGACCAGCACCACCGGACCCGGCTCGAGCAAACCATAGACCCGAGACAAGGGAAAAGATTTTTTCGCCATCTTGGCACCCCCGCTTCTTTGGTTTTCAACGAATACGCTTATCTTCGGCAATGAATCCGGCGCAGCGCTTTGCCGATGCTGCAAGGATCAGTTTGGCGCCCGGATGGAAACACCGTTTGACAAAGCTCAAACGAAACGCTTTAATACTTCAACTATTCTTGTATAATCAACCAATGGAAAAAACAAGTGCCACCGCTGTTTTCGAGTCGCTCGCTTCCGGCATCCGGCTGGACGTATACCGTCTGCTGGTGCGCAAAGGCATGGAAGGGCTGGTCGCCGGCGAAATCGCCGGCGCGCTGGACATCCCATCGACCAATCTCTCCTTCCACCTCAAGGCCCTCACGCAGGCGCGCCTGGTGACGGTGGAGCAAGAGGGACGATTCCAGCGTTACCGGGCCAATATGCCGCTGATGCTGGACTTGATCGGCTATCTCACCGCGGAGTGCTGCGCCGGGCATCCGGAGCAGTGCGTGGATGTGAGCGCCGCGTCGTCACGCCCTAAGCGCGTCGCCCAACCCGATTCATTCGACACCCGCAAGAAAGCGAAAGCATGAACGTGCTGTTTCTGTGTACCGGCAATTCCTGCCGCTCGATCCTGGGCGAAGCCACTTTCAATCATCTCGCGCCTGCGGGCTGGAAGGCCATGAGCGCCGGCAGCCAGCCGACCGGCCAGGTGCATCGGCGCTCGCTCGCTTTGCTCGCGCGCGACGGCATCTCTACCAAAGGCCTGCACAGCAAGTCCTGGGACAATCTGCCCACAACGCCGGACATTGTTGTCACCGTCTGCGCCAGCGCCGCCGGCGAGACCTGCCCCGCTTATCTCGGGCCGGTGTTGCGCACCCACTGGGGCGTGGACGACCCGGCGCACGCCAGCGGCACTGATGCGGAAATCGACGCTGCGTTTGATAAGGCATACCGCACCCTGCGGACCCGCATCGAAGCGTTTCTGGCGCTGCCTCTGAACGAACTCAAGCACGACCGGGCGCGGTTGAAAGCCGAACTCGACCGCGTCGGCACGCTTTTGCCATAACCGCATTCAACTTTTTTTGGAGATCAAGCATGTCAACTATCCAGATTTTCGATCCTGCCCTGTGCTGCAACACCGGCGTCTGCGGTGTGGACGTGGACCAGCAGTTGATCAACTTTGCAGCAAACGTCGATTGGGCCAAGCAAAACGGGGCGCAAATCGAACGTTTCAATCTTGCCCAGCAACCCCTCGCTTTCGCCAGGAATGCGATCGTCAGCGCGTTTCTGGAACGCTCCGGTCAGGAGGCGCTGCCCCTGATCTTGGTGGATGGCGAAGTCGCGCTGGCGGGCCGCTATCCGGAGCGCGCCGAACTTGCCCGCTGGGCGAGCATCGCGAGCGCAACTCCAGCCAAAGCGGAAGCAAAGCCGGCAGGCGCTTGCTGCAGCGGCAGCCGGTGCTGCTGACGCGAATAGTTCCATGCAAGTCCTGATGCGGTTTCTCGATCAACCGCCTGCTTTTCTGTTCTTCACCGGCAAGGGCGGCGTCGGCAAGACCTCGCTCGCCTGTGCCACGGCCGTTCGCCTCGTCGATAAGGGCAAACGCGTGCTGCTGGTCAGCACCGACCCCGCCTCCAATGTCGGGCAGGTGTTTGGCGTCGCTATCGGCAATGCGCTCACCCCGATCGATGCTGTACCGGGATTGGCCGCGCTGGAGATAGACCCGGAAGCTGCTGCCCAGCAGTACCGGGACCGGATCGTAGGTCCGGTGCGTGGCGTGCTGCCTGACGCCGTAGTGAGGAGTATCGAAGAACAACTTTCCGGGGCCTGCACCACGGAAATCGCCGCTTTCGACGAATTTACCGCGCTACTCACCGATCCGGCGCTCGTCCGCAATTACGACCATATCGTGTTCGACACCGCGCCGACGGGGCATACGATCCGCCTGCTGCAATTGCCCGGCGCATGGAGCGACTTTCTGGTCGAAGGCAAAGGCGATGCCTCGTGCTTGGGCCCGCTCGCCGGTCTGGAGAAGCAGCGCGACCAATATCACGGCGCGGTCGAGGCGCTGTCCGATCCGGCTCGAACACGACTCGTTTTGGTGGCTCGCGCCCAGCCAACCACGCTGCGCGAGGCGGCGCGGACCCACGCGGAACTGGCGGCCATCGGGCTCAAGCAGCAATATCTGGTCATCAACGGCACCTTGCCCGAGCGCGAAGCCGCCCATGATGCATTGGCGGCAGCCGTAGTCGAGCGCGAACAGGCGGCCCTGGCCGAATTGCCGCAGGTTCTGAAATCGCTTCCCATCGACAGTGTTTCGCTCAAACCATTCAATGTCGTCGGTCTCGATGCCTTGCGCGCCCTGCTCGCGCCGGAGGGTGCATTGCTCGCGGCGAATGTTCCGGCCGTGCCGACCATGAATGCTCCCGAGTTGCGTGATCTGCTGGAAGATATTGCGAAGCAAGGACACGGCCTCATCATGCTGATGGGCAAAGGCGGCGTCGGCAAGACCACGCTTGCGGCGGCGATCGCCGTCGCACTCGCGCAGCGCGGCTTGCCCGTACATCTGACGACCTCGGACCCGGCCGCGCATCTCGCAGATACGCTGGAAGGCTCGCTTGAGCATCTCTCAGTCAGCCGGATCGACCCGCGCGCCGAGACCGAGCGCTACCGCCAGCATGTGCTCACCACCAAGGGCAAGGATCTCGACGCGCAGGGCCGCGCGCTGCTGGAAGAAGACCTGCGCTCGCCCTGCACCGAGGAAATCGCGGTGTTCCAGGCCTTCTCGCGCATCATCCGCGAAGCGGGCAAAAAGTTTGTGGTGATGGACACCGCTCCGACCGGACACACCTTGCTGCTGCTGGATGCAACCGGAGCCTATCACCGCGACGTAGTGCGCCAGATGGCGGGCGAGGGCCTGCATTTCACCACGCCGATGATGCAGTTGCAGGATCCGGCGCAGACCAAAGTACTGATCGTTACGCTCGCCGAGACTACGCCTGTACTGGAAGCGGCCGAACTGCAAGCCGATCTGCGCCGCGCCGGCATCGAGCCCTGGGCCTGGATCGTCAACAACAGCCTGGCAGCGGCAATCACCCGCTCGCCCCTGCTGCGTCAGCGGGCGCTCAACGAAGTGCCACAAATCGATGCAGTGGCCACTCGGCACGCCCGCCGCTATGCCGTCGTGCCACTGCTCGCCGAGGAACCGGTGGGCGTTCGGCGGCTGCTCGAACTCGTCGCGGGCGAGGTCCGTGAGACAGAAAGGACATGACATGACGGACAAGGGGCTGAACGTGGGGCTGAACATTTTTGAGCGCTATCTGACTGCCTGGGTCGCCATTTGCATCGTGGTCGGCATTGCCCTGGGTCAAGGTCTGCCCGGCGTGTTCCAGGCGATCGGAGCGATGGAAATCGCCAGGGTCAACCTGCCGGTCGGGCTGCTGATCTGGGTGATGATCATACCGATGCTGCTGAAGATCGACTTCGGCGCGCTGCACCAGGTCAAGGGTCACATCAAGGGCATCGGCGTGACGCTGGCCATCAACTGGCTGGTGAAACCGTTTTCGATGGCCTTCCTGGCGTGGTTTTTCATCCGCGGCGTGTTCGCGCCGATGTTGCCCGCGGCGCAGATCGACAGCTACATCGCCGGGCTGATTCTGCTCGCCGCCGCGCCTTGCACCGCAATGGTATTCGTGTGGAGCCGGCTGACCAACGGCGACCCGTATTTCACGCTGTCGCAGGTTGCGTTGAACGACACGATCATGATTTTCGCCTTTGCGCCGATCGTGGGGCTGCTGCTGGGTATCTCGTCGATCACCGTGCCCTGGGCGACGCTGTTCACCTCGGTCGTGCTTTACATCGTCATCCCGGTGATCCTCGCGCAGATCATGCGCAAGCAGTTGCTCGCCCGGGGCCAGGCAACGTTCGATGCTGCGATGGCCAGGATTCAGCCCTGGTCGGTCGGTGCATTGCTGCTGACGCTGGTGTTGTTGTTCGCCTTCCAGGGCGACGCCATTCTCAGGCAGCCGCTGGTCATCGCGCTGCTGGCCGTGCCGATCCTGATCCAGGTCTTCTTCAACTCCTCGCTGGCCTACCTTCTGAACCGGGCTGTGGGAGAAAAGCACAGCGTGGCCTGCCCGTCGGCGCTGATCGGCGCCTCGAACTTCTTCGAGTTGGCCGTGGCCGCCGCGATCAGCCTGTTCGGCTTCGAGTCCGGCGCGGCGCTCGCCACCGTGGTGGGCGTGCTGATCGAGGTGCCGGTGATGCTGCTTGTAGTCAAGGTGGTCAATGCGAGCAAGGGCTGGTACGAGCGTGGCGTTTGAACCAATCAGAAAAGGAGCATGCAAATGAGCACAGAAAACATCAAGGAAGTTGTAAAGACCAAATACGGTCAGCTTGCATTGCGCGTTCAGGGCGGAAGCTCTTCCTGCTGCGGATCCGCCCCTGCCGTGGGCGGCGGTTGCGACCCGATCACTTCCAATCTCTACAGCACGCAGCAGAGCGGCGAAGTGCCGGAACAGGCCATGCAGGCGTCACTCGGCTGCGGCAATCCGACGGCGCTGGCGCAGTTGAATCCGGGCGAGACCGTGCTCGACCTGGGTTCCGGCGGCGGCATCGACGTGCTGCTTTCGGCCAGGCGGGTCGGCCCGAAAGGCAAGGCCTACGGCCTGGACATGACCGACGAAATGCTGGCGCTCGCGCGCGAGAATCAGAACAAAGCCGGCGTGGCCAATGTCGAGTTCCTGAAAGGCGAGATCGAGAACATCCCGCTTCCGGATGACTCGGTCGATGTCGTCATTTCCAACTGCGTGATCAATCTGTCCGCGGACAAGGATCGCGTGCTGCGGGAGGCATTCCGGGTGCTGAAGCCGGGCGGACGGTTCGCGGTTTCCGACGTCGTCGTCACCGGCGAGATTCCCGCCGAAATCCGCAGGAATGTCGAATTGTGGATCGGCTGTGTCGCGGGCGCCCTGCGCGACTCGGACTACACCGCGAAGCTCGGCAGCGCCGGTTTCGAGAACATAACCATCGAGCCCACGCGGATCTACGCGGTCGAGGATGCGCGGAAATTCCTCGCCGGACAAGGCATCGACGTGGACGCCATCGCCGCCCAGGTCGACGGCAAATTCATGAGCGCCTTCATCCGCGCCCGCAAGCCATCGAGCAAATAGCCCGTAGAACCAATAGGGACGGGCTTCTCCAAGCAAGTATAGGCGCAGGGCTAGAGCAGGTCGCAGTCTGATTTACGTTCTGGTGTAGCCAACCTCCCGCTGGCTACGCAGGGCGAGCACGAATACCGTATCGATTTCCGCGACGTAGCGATACAAGGCCATATAGCCGCGCGAGCGGCGCCCGATCACCAGCTCTCTCTTGTCTGCATAAACGGGGCGCCCGATCAGGGGATTTTGCTCAAGTACGGCGATCGCCTGAATGATTTCCCGGATACGCGAGGGCGCATCGGCAGCCTCGTAGTGGGCAAGGTGATCGAAGATGCGATCGAGATCGTCTCCGACTTCGGGGGCCAATTCGATTCGCGACATCCTCAGCGAGCCAGCTTCCGGGCAATCGGCCGCTTTACCGCTTTGCCTGCGAGGCGATCTTCAAGGTAGCTGCGCATTTCAGACCAGGGAATCGTCTTTCCCGAGGCAATGATATGGGCGTAGCGTTTCTCGGCGACGTCATTGAAGTCCCCACGCCGTTCCTCCTGATCCGCTTTCTCCGCAATCGCGTCCAGGATGAAACTGTGTGAAGTTGTACCCGCGCGCTCCGCCGCGGCTGCGACGCGCGATTTCAGGTCTTTGGGCAGGCGGACGGTGGTCGTGGACATGGCGAACTCCAGCATCGTATTGATATTTCATTGTAGCACAGTCGTGCTACACGGTTGATATCGACCTCGTTTCCGCCAAGTTGCAGCGACCACCACGCGACCGGCTTCTTATCTCCAGCCGGCAACGGCTTCGCGTCCCGCCTGGTTGAGCGGCCGCGCAACCAGGCCGCTTTGCGATACGCTCACCTGGTACAGCGCTCCATCGGCCATCGGCAAAAAGGTCGCACTGCCGGAAAGCGCATCCACCCAGGGCACATATTCCCTGTAGCGGCGCGCGAGCTCCCAGGCGTCGATGCGCGCGGGCTCGTTGAGCACATGGACCGTGCGCGGTGCGCCACGCTCGCTGTCGATGTCGCGATAGCGGCCGCCGATGCGCTCCAGCCGGTAGACGGTGTCGAAGCCGGCGATGTTGGCCAGGCCGCGCCACTTAAGCACCCGCGCGTCGATCTGCCACTCATCGCCGCGCAGTTCGAAGCTCTGCGTCAGGTTCGAAGGATAGGTCAGGGTGGCGCGATAGTATCGGTCACCCAGGCGCGACAGCATGATCTCAGCCGCCGGCTGCTCATGGGTCAGGCGTTCGTAGGTCAGCAGGCTGAAACCGAGCAGCCATGCCGCCGTCGCCGCGAGCAGGAAGCACAGTCCCAGAAGGGTGTGAACACTGCCGGCGATGAGCCGCCACTGCCTGAGCCGGCGTACAGCGCCTATCAGGAACAGCAGGCCCACAAGCCCGCAAACACCGATGATGCCATAGAGCAGCATGCTGGAACCCATTCTCCGCGGCCCGCCGCGCGTTCCGTTGACGCAAACGACGCGGCGACTTTCGTGGAAAATTCTGCGTGGAAGGAGTAAAAAGCATCATAAACGGTATCGGCCATGCGTGCCGGCCTTCACGCTCGTAGTCCCAGAACCAGAACTCTTGGGTTTTGGGCTGCCCACTCAGCCCATCCTGCAGCTACTCTCGTCAGCCAGAGGCGCACCAGCGCTCGGCTGATGTAGTACAATCCGACTACCTTACGGAGCCGCGTCATGGCCACTACCGCCACCAGCATAAAATTGCCACCCACCCTCAAGGCCGAGCTGGAAAAACTTGCCCGGCGCTCCGGCGAGACTACCCACGCGGTCATGGTGCGCGCATTGGCCGAACACGTTGCCGCGGCCAAGCGCTATCGCAGTTTTCTCGATGACGCCGCGCTCGCCGATGTCACCATGCAGGAGAGCGGCGTCGGGTATGCAATGCAGGACGTGCACGCATACGTCGCAGCCAAAGTGCGCGGCAAGCGGGCGAAGCATCCAAGCCCGGTGAAGTGGCGCAGGTAATCTACGCCGCCGAAGCGCTCGCGGATCTGGAGCGGCTGGCCGAGTTCCTGCTGGAGCAAGCCCCGGCGTCGGCCCCTACCGTTCTGGCGCGGGTGACCGATGCGATCGAGATCCTGGCCGACCATCCGCTCATCGGCCGCCGCGTGGAGGGCGAGTTGCGCGAGCTGGTGATTCTGCGCGGCGCCTCTGGCTACCTCGC
>CABEAO010000197.1_pt1 | contig 15272 bp, 11 predicted proteins | sample 3132401 | NCBI WGS metagenome assembly CABEAO01 (sample SAMEA5534343, study PRJEB31848) | metagenome | biome: tundra; feature: field; material: soil | place: USA | collected 2013-05 | depth 0.45 m
TACGGATAAAAAACATCCGTACAGAAAACACGGTTATGGATAAAAACAGGGACGGCTTGGGGTTGTTCTTATACAAAATCGCCAATTGCGCTCTTGTCCGCGCAACAGCGCAACAACGGGGGCGCGAATTAGATCGCCGCTTCGTCGGTTTCGCCGGTGCGGATGCGCACCACCTGCTCGACCGTGGTGACGAAAATCTTGCCGTCGCCGATCTTGCCCGTGCGCGCGGCCTTGATGATGGCTTCGATCGCCTGCTCGAGGATAGTATCGGCCACAACGACCTCGATTTTCACTTTGGGCAGGAAATCCACCACATATTCCGCGCCGCGATAAAGCTCGGTATGCCCTTTCTGCCGGCCGAAACCTTTGACCTCGGTCACGGTCAGTCCGCTCACCCCGATTTCCGACAAGGCTTCACGCACTTCATCGAGCTTGAACGGCTTTACCACAGCGTCAATTTTTTTCATGGCGGACTCTCCCGTGTCGCAGTGGTGGGAAGTATAGCAACAAAAGGCGGCGGGAGAGGGAACTTACCCGCCAAACTTCTCCCGATACTTCGACGTAATCGGATAGCGCCAATCCTTGCCAAAACCGCGCTGGGTGATGCGTATGCCTATCGGCGCCTGGCGGCGCTTGTACTCGTTTCTCTTGATCAGCCCCACCACCCGCTGGACGTCCTCTTCGCGCTGGCCGCCCGCCACGATCTCGGCCGGGCTCAGGTTCTGCTCCATGTAGGCGGACATGATGGCATCGAGCACCGCGTACGGCGGCAGGCTATCCTGGTCGGTCTGGTCGGGGCGCAGTTCGGCCGAGGGCGCGCGCTCGATGATGCGCCGCGGAATCACCTCGCCCAGGCTGTTGCGATATTCGGAAAGTCGGTAGACCAGGGTCTTGGCCACGTCCTTGATCGCGGCGAAGCCGCCCGCCATGTCGCCGTAGAGCGTGGAATAGCCCACCGCCATCTCCGACTTGTTCCCGGTGGTAAGGACAATGGAGCCGAATTTGTTCGACAGCGCCATCAGCAGCGTGCCGCGGATGCGCGCCTGCAGGTTTTCCTCGGTCGCATCCACTGGCCGCCCCTTGAACTCGCCCTGGAGCGCGGCCAGGAAGGCGTCGAACACCGGCCTGATCGGAATTTCGTCGTAGCGCACGCCCAGGCGCTTGACCATGTCGCGCGAATCGAGCCAGCTGATGTCGGCGGTGTATTGCGAGGGCATCATCACCGCGCGCACCTTGTCGGCGCCGAGCGCATCGCAGGCAATCGCCAGCGTCAGCGCCGAGTCGATGCCGCCCGACAATCCGAGAATGGCGCCGGGAAAACCGTTCTTGCCGAGGTAATCGCGCACACCAAGGCAAAGCGCGCGGTACACGGCAGCCTCCAAAGACAAGGCCTGCGCGCGGCTGCCTGGCTGCGGCACGCCATCGACGATATCGATGTAGTCCAGCGCCTCCTCGAAAAACGGCAGTTGGTGGGTCGTCTCTCCGCGCGCATCGAGCGCGAAGGAAGCGCCGTCGAACACGAGCTCGTCCTGGCCGCCGACCAGGTTTGCATAAACGACGGCCAGCCCGGTCTCGGCGGCGCGGTTGCGCGCCACCGCCAGACGCGAGGCATGCTGGCGGGTGTGATAGGGCGAAGCGTTCAGCACCAGCAGCACCTGGGCTCCGGCGGCGCGCGCCAGCCGCGGCGCATCGGCGCGCCACACCTTGCGCTGCTGACCCGCTGCGGCGCCGTGCTGCTCGGCGCTGGCGCCGGCTTCGACCGGGCCCTGCTCGCCCCAGAGATCCTCGCAGATATTGATGCCGAGGCGCACGCCGTTCACCTCGAACACCACCGGCTCGCTGCCGGGCTCGAAATAACGCTCCTCGTCGAACACCGTGTAGTTGGGCAGATTGCGCTTGCGATAGGTCGCCGCGATCCTGCCGTCCTGCAACACCGAGGCGGCGTTATAGCGCCTGCCGTTGGCGAGCTGCGGATGGCCGACGATGACCCTGATCGCCGGCAGCGCTGCCGCGAGCTCATTCAGGGCGGCCGCGCAATCGCGAAAAAAAGCGTCGCGCAGCAGCAGGTCTTCGGGCGGATAGCCGCACAGGGACAGTTCGGGGGTGAGCAGTACCTGCGCGCCGGCGGCTCTGGCGCGCGCGGCGCAATCCAGAATCTTGGCGGCGTTTCCGGACAGGTCGCCGAGTATGCAGTTGATCTGCGCCACGGCGATTTTGATGGCATTGCTCATCGATGAATTATAACGCTTGCAGCGGGCCGACCCATCGCCAATAATCACTCGGAATGTGCGAGCCAGCCTGCGCCCGCAGCACCGATTCAACGTTGCCGCCATATTGTTCCACCCGATCCCAGGAGCTTCGTAATTGCCCGAAATTCACGCACGCGTGCTCGATGATCTGTCCGGCGTCGATGCTTCGGACTGGAACCGTCTCGCGGGCGGCCACCCGATGCTGTCACATGAGTTCTTTCATGCGCTGCATCAGAGCGGGTGCGCGGCTGCCGACAGCGGCTGGCTGCCGCAATTCCTGACGCTGTGGGACGACGCCGCTCCCAATGGCGCGAGCGAATCTGCGTCGCCCCGGCTCAGGGCCGCGATGCCGCTTTATCTCAAGTCGCACTCCTATGGCGAATACGTGTTCGACTGGGCCTGGGCCGATGCCTATCAACGCCACGGCCTCGCGTATTATCCCAAGCTGCTTGCGGCAATACCGTTCTCGCCGGTCTCCGGACCGCGCCTGCTGGCCGCCACCGACGCCGACCGCGCGGCGCTGGTGCGCTCGGCGCTTGCCCTCGCGCAGAATGCCTCGTCGCTGCACGTCCTGTTCCCGCAGCCGCAGGAAGCCGCTCTGATGCAGGCTGCCGGGATGATGCTGCGCTCGAGCGTGCAATTCCACTGGAGCAATCCGGGCTACGGCTCATTCGACGAGTTCCTGTCGCAGATGTCGCACGACAAGCGCAAGAAAATCAGGCAGGAGCGGCGCAAGGTGCGCGATGCGGGCGTGAGCTTCCGCCGCCTGCGCGGCGACGAGATCAGGGAGAGCGACTGGGCCTTCTTCGCGCGCTGCTACAACCGCACTTACCGCGCGCACCGCTCCACGCCCTATCTCAACCTGGAATTCTTCCAGCGCCTGGGGCAAACCATGCCGCAGCACGTGCTGCTGATCGTGGCGGAACTCGAGGGCAAGCCCATCGCCAGCGCGCTCAATCTGTACTCGCAGCACACCCTGTACGGCCGCTACTGGGGCGCGCTCGAATACCTGCCCTGCCTGCATTTCGAAACCTGCTACTACCAGGCGCTGGAATTCTGCATCGAGCAGAACATCAAGGTGTTCGAAGGCGGCGCCCAGGGCGAGCACAAACTCGCGCGCGGTTTCCTGCCGGTGAAAACGCTATCGGCGCACTGGCTCGCGCACCCCGAGTTTTCCGATGCGGTGGAGCGCTTTCTCGAGCGCGAGCAGCAGGGCATCGAGCGCTACGTGGACGAGCTGAACGAGCACAGCCCGTTCAAAAGCACGGGGGAAGAGATCGGCAACGCTCAGCGGAATATATAAATCGGGCTGGACCAGATCAGGTTGCCGTCTTCCTGCGTCAGGCAGACGTAGAGCGCGTTGTCGCCTATGTCCTTGAGCCGGATGCGGCGCTCGAGCTTCAGGCTGCGGTGCGGATTGTCGTCGGGTAGGCGGAACACGCGCATCCGCCGCTTGATCCCGCCGGCGTCGAACACCAGGTCTTCGCGGCCGATGTCGGCGACCTTGATCTCGCACTTGATGAGCGCGGTGTCGATGTTCAGGCTGCCCGACTGCGGGTCGGCGAGCCAGGCGTCGAAGCCGCCGTAGCCGCCCGTGGTAAGCGCGCTCCAGGCGAGTTCCCCCGGCCCCTTCTGTTCCAGCTTCTTGTCCAGGTTCCACAGGTTGATCGGCGCGATGCGCTCGAAGCGGTTGCCCACCAACGTGCAGCCTCCGTCCCAGACCGTCTGGCGGCCGCGGCCGCGGTACTCCGAACCCTCCCAGATCACGCGTATGCGCCGGCCGAGCGACGGCGCATCGAACGGGCGCCAGGTTTCCAGAACTTCCAGGCCGTTGCGGATCTCGATGCGCTCGATCGGCGCCGAGGCCACCGCCTCGACTGCGAACGTCACCTCCGCATCGGCGCTGCGCAGGATATCCCCCATCATCGCCGTGCGCACCCCGGTGCTGCTCGTAGCGCGCAGGTTGGGATCGTCGGCGTACAACTCGGCATCCGCATCGAAGCGCGCATGCGCGTCCAGCAGCATGCGGCAGCCGGTGGTGGCATAGTGGTGACGCTTGCGCAATGCTTCGAAGATCGCCGCGCGGCTGAGGCCTTGCGCCAGAATGCAGGACAAGCCGCCGTAGGCGCCGAACAGCGACGCCCCCGGATGGCTCGCGCCATGGCGTCCCTTGTGACCGTCGGAGTTGGCCAGAATGCCGACGCGGTAGCCCTGCTCCAGCGCATCCTGCACCAGCCATTCGAACGTACCCCAGTCCGAATGCACTTCCACCGACCGCTCGATCCTGACGTCGTGCGCCATCTTGATGTCGGCATAGCGCCCGCCGATATGCGCAAACACCACGCAGTCCTCGCCCTTGAGTGCCCGGAACAGGTCGTCGGCGCTGTTGGCGTCGCTCGCCACATCGGACAGGTCGTCCACCAGCGCATGCGAGGAGCGGTGGATCTGCCGGCCTTCGTGCATGAACATGACGTTGCGATCGCCCCCGAGTCCGGTATTTCCGGACCACTCGTAGCCGGGATAGATGATGAAGCGCTCGTCCTCGTTGAACGCGCGCGTCAGCTGATTCAGCTGGTTCCAGAACGGCGTGGTGATCTGGAAATCGTTGCCCTGATGGCACATCACGTCGAGGAACGCCCGGTCGCGCGCGAACTCGATCAGCTCGCGCGCGGAGTTGGTGCCTATGGTCTCTTCCGACTGGCCGTGCAGGTCTCCCCAGTAAGGCAAGAGCGGCGACGATGCGACGATGCGCAAGGGGTTGCTCGTGCACAGCGCCGCGCCCGACGCGTCGAGCACTTCGATCAGCACATCGCCCGGCTCGGACACCGACAAATTCTCCATGCTCTTCGCGTGTTCGCCGCGCTCCATCGCGAAGGTCGCGGGCAGCCCGCGCACCCTGTGCGTGGCGCGCAGGCTGAACACGCCCTCTACCTGGTCGCTGGGATTGCCCCATTTGTCCTCGCCCTTGAACCCCAGCCGAAACGCCTGGCCGCATGCGCGCAGCGTGGGCAGGATCGCTTTCCACGCCACGGGCGGGCCGGCGACGATGGAAATTGTCGGCTGCAGCGGCAGTTCGACGTAGTTGTAGGTGGCGAAAGGGTCGGCGAGCACGCGGAACTCGAAGCTGGGCTCGACGAAGGTCTGCACGCGCATGCCGGGCGAGCCCTGGCGCGGATCGCCGAAACGCACGGTGATGCGGTCGCCCTCGCGCAGGAATCCGCGCATGACACGGATGAACAGCGTCTTGTCCCAGGGGCGGATGTTGCGCTTCGCGTCGTACTGCACCTCGAGCACGGCTCCGTTGGAGGCTTCCACCGTGGTGTAATTGGGCGCCTTGGAGTCGCTCCATTGCGGCCGGCCCATGTCGCTCGCAAAGCGGTGCACGATTTTGATCGAGCCGGTATCGTCGATGCCGAAGTAGCCGGCGGTGTAGACCAGGGTGAACGAGTGGAAGCTGCCAGCCTCGAATTCGCCGCCAGGCGAAATCGTCGCGCTGCCCATGCGTTCGGCGAAATAGGTGGAATGCGGCACGGCGGGTCCTTGGTTGAGCGCGGATTCTACGCATTCTAGCAAGCCCAGAGAATCGGAAACGCCGAAGGCGGTAAGATAGTGGTCGCGCCGGCGGAGCCTGCCTCGAAGTGGACGGCGGGCGCTGCATCTAAACTTTCACTTTTCCCGGATGGTCCCCATGAGCGACAATCGCATCACCCTCACCGATCTGCACAAACTGCGCCGCGACGGCAGCAAAATCGCCATGCTCACCTGCTACGACGCGAGCTTCGCCACGCTGCTGGAGAACGCCGGCGTCGAGAGCCTGCTGGTGGGCGATTCCCTCGGCAATGTGCTGCAGGGGCACGACACCACGCTGCCCGTCACCATGGCAGACATGGTCTACCATGTGGGCTGCGTCGCGCGCGGCGCAAAACGCGCGTTCCTGATCGGCGACCTGCCCTTCGGCAGCTATCAGGAAAATCCCGAGCAGGCTTTTCGCAGCGCCGCGCGACTCATGGCGGCCGGCTCACACATGGTCAAGCTCGAGGGCGGAACGGCCTTCGCCCAGACTACCGAGTTCCTGGTCAAGCGCGGCATCCCGGTGTGCGCCCATCTCGGCCTCACGCCGCAGTCGGTGCACCAACTGGGCGGCTTCCGCGTGCAGGGCAAGACCGCGGACGCCGCCAAACAGTTGATCGAGGATGCGCTCGCACTGGAGCGCTCGGGCGCCGGCCTGATCGTGCTCGAAGCGATCCCCGCCAAGCTCGCCGCGGAGGTCACGGCCACTCTGTCCATCCCGACGATAGGCATAGGCGCCGGGCGCGACTGCGCAGGCCAGGTCCTGGTATTGCACGACCTGTTGGGCGTGTTCCCCGGCAAAAAGGCAAAGTTCGTGCGCAATTTCATGGACGGCGCGACGAGCATCCAGCAGGCGGTGGAAAACTACGTGCACGCGGTGAAGGATGGCTCCTTCCCCGGCCCGGAACACAGCTTCTAACCACTGCTGAACTTCAGCCGCAGCGCGGGATTGCCCTCGCACCGCGTCGGCTTAGCCCGTCTTGCGCACGCCCCCGAGCAGCGCGGCTACCTGGCGACCCGGCTGTTGCGGTCCGGACCGCACCGGCTCGGCTGCGGGCGCCGCAGCGCTTCTCGGCACGTAGGGGGCGTGAAAAATCGCGTCGGTCGGCTTCGCCGGCGCCTTCCCCGCATGCGCGTGCGCGCCGCCATGCGTCAAGCCGTTGCCGCGTTCAGGCCGGCGTGCATGGCGCTCGTACTCGGTAGGCATCAGCACCGACATACCCGAGGCGTCGGGCTCGAAACCGGGGATGATGGTCTGCGGAATTCGTATCTTGATGAACTTCTCGATCGCCTCGAGTTTTTCGTGCTCTTCCGCGCACACCAGGGAAATGGCGCGGCCGGTGGAGCCGGCGCGGCCGGTGCGGCCGATGCGATGCAGGTAATCTTCGGGCGCACCGGGCAGCTCGAAATTGATCACCGCCGGCAGCTGCTCGATGTCCAGGCCGCGCGCGGCGACGTCGGTCGCCACCAGCACCGGCGTCTTGCCCGACTTGAAATCGGCCAGCGCATGGATGCGTTCCACCTGCGACTTGTCGCCGTGGATGGCGGCGGCGTGGATGCCTTCTCGCTGCAGCTGATAGGCCAGGCGATTGACCCCCAGGCGCGTGCCGCCGAAAACCAGCACCTGGGCGAGGTTCTGCGTGCGTATCAGGTGGGCGAGCAGGTCGCGCTTTCTCTCGCGCCTGACCGGGTGCACTTCGTGGGTCACCAGTTCGGTCATGGCGTTGCGCGGGGCGACTTCGATCAGCACCGGCTGGTGCAACAGATGATCGGCGAGCCGCTTGATCTCTTCTGAGATCGTGGCCGAAAACAGCAGGTTCTGCCGCTTGTCCGGCAACAAGGCGAGAATGCGGCGGATGTCCGGCATAAAGCCCATGTCCAGCATGCGGTCTGCTTCGTCCAGCACCAGGATCTCGACCTGGCCCAGCATCACCGTCTTCTGCTGCACATGGTCCAGCAGCCGGCCCGGCGTCGCCACCAACACCTCGACGCCGGCGCGCAGCATCCTGATCTGCGGCACGATATCGACACCGCCGAACACCACCCCCGAGCGCAGCCCGAGGTGCTTGCCGTAGTCGCGCACGCTCTCCGCGACCTGAGCCGCCAGCTCGCGCGTCGGCGTAAGGATTAGCGCGCGCACCGGATGGCGCGCGGGGGAAGTGCTGCTATTGGCATGCGGCGCCAGCCGCTGCAGGAGCGGCAGGGTAAAGCCCGCGGTCTTGCCGGTGCCGGTCTGGGCGCCGCCCATGACATCGAGGCCCTGCAGGATTACCGGAATGGCTTGCGCCTGGATAGGAGTGGGTTCGGTGTAGCCTTTCTCGGCGACTGCCTGCAGCAGTTGCGGCAGCAGATCAAGATCGGCAAAGGAACCAACTGGAATGGGAATCGGAACGGGGGCGGTCATAAACCCTGCAAACTGAGGCGCGAGGGCAAAGCTGCGTTGGCGCTGGAAAAATGCGTTGATATGTCCACGTAGTACCAAGTTTGGCGGCCCTGCCGGGCGGGGCCGCCGTGATCGAAAGAAGGCGTAATTATAGGCTAGTCGCGCCCCGCGTGCTTGCCTATCGCCCCGGGAGTTATGGCCCTCACCGATCCAATCAGCTAAAATGATACCTTTATAGGCCCTGCTTCTTTTCCCTCTCCCTATCATGAGCCGACCCGGCGCCTTCCTGGTGGTGATTCCCGCGCGCTTTGCCTCCAGCCGCCTGCACGGCAAACCGCTGGCCGACATCGGCGGCAAGCCCATGGTGGTGCGTGTGGCCGAACGCGCCCGGGCAAGCGGCGCCAAGGCGGTTTGGGTCGCGACCGATAACCAGAGTGTATTCGATGCAGTGAAACTTCACGGCCACCAGGCGATGATGACCCGGACCGATCATGCCACCGGCACCGACCGCATCGCCGAGGTGGCGCAGCAGCTGGGCCTCGCCGACAGCGAAATCGTAGTCAACGTGCAGGGCGACGAGCCGCTGATCGCCCCCGAATTGATCCGCGAGGTGGTGCAATCCCTGGCCGAACACGGCGAGGCGAGCATCGCCACGGCCTGTCATCCGATCGCCGACACCGAGTCGCTGCTCAATCCCAACGTGGTCAAGGTGGTGCTCGACCATACCGGCTACGCGCTTTATTTCAGCCGCGCGCCGATTCCCTATCCCCGAGATAGTCTTGCGCTAAATCAAAGCGCGCTTCCAACAGGGCTGCCAAGCTACCGCCATATCGGCATCTACGCCTACCGCGCCCGGTTCCTGCAGCTTTACAGCCGGCTGGAGCCGGCGGCGATTGAACGCTTCGAGGCGCTGGAACAGTTGCGCGCGCTCTGGCACGGTCACCGCATCGCCGTCGCCGTGACCGCGCACGCCCCGGAAGCAGGCGTGGATACCGCCGAAGACCTGGAGCGCGTGCGCCGGAGCTTCGCCGCCGAGGCTCGTCCTGTCTAGGGCGGGCGCCGGGACTCGACAGCTTTATGAGATTACAAGGAGCTTACAATGCGATTCATACTGTTGGGACCGCCCGGCGCAGGCAAGGGCACACAGGCGAGTTTCATCACCAAGAAATACGGCATCCCGCAGATCTCCACCGGCGACATGCTGCGCGCGGCGATCAAGGCCGGCACCGCGCTTGGCATAAAAGCAAAGAAGCTCATGGATGCGGGTCAACTGGTGCCCGACGACGTCATCCTCGACCTGGTGAAGCACCGGATCGAGCAGCCTGATTGCGCGGGGGGCTTCCTGTTCGACGGTTTTCCGCGCACCCTGGCGCAGGCCGAGGCCATGAAAAACGCCGGCCTGCACATCGACTATGTGATCGAGATCGCCGTGCCCGACGAGGAAATCATCCAGCGCATGAGCGGCCGGCGCGTGCACCCCGCCTCCGGACGCACCTATCACGTCAAATTCAACCCGCCCAAGGTCGCGGACAAAGACGACCTTACCGGCGAGCCCCTGATCCTGCGCCAGGACGACCAGCCCGAAACCGTCAAGGAACGCCTGCACGTGTATCACGCGCAAACACAGCCGCTGATCGAATATTATTTGAAATGGCAGGCCAAGGGCGACCCGAAGGCGCCCAAGCACTGCAAGGTGTCAGGCACCGGCACGGTCGAGCAGATCCGCGACCGCGTCTTCGCCGCATTGAAATGAAACCGTTTTACCGCGCAGGCGCAGAGAGCCTTGTTCGTATTCCCAGCGTCCTCCGCGGCTAACTGATTTTTTCTGAAACCATGAAACCAAAAAACGCTTTCTACGCACAGTCCGGCGGAGTGACCGCCGTCATCAATGCTTCGGCCTGCGGCGTGATCGAGACCGCGCGCAAGCACAAGACCAGGATCGGCAAGGTCTACGCCGGCCGTAACGGCATCATCGGCGCCCTCACCGAGGACCTGATCGACACGAGCAAGGAATCGGCCAAGGCCATCGCCGCGCTGAAACACACGCCCGGCGGCGCGTTCGGCTCCTGCCGCTACAAGCTGAAGGGACTGGAAGAGAATCGCGTGCAGTACGAGCGCCTGATCGAGGTGTTCCGCGCGCACGACATCGGCTACTTCTTCTACAACGGCGGCAACGACTCGGCCGATACCTGCTACAAGGTGTCGCAACTGTCGGAAAAGCTGAACTACCCGGTGCTGTGCGTGCAGGTGCCGAAGACGGTGGACAACGACCTCGCGGTCACCGACAACTGCCCCGGCTTCGGCTCGGTGGCGAAATACGTCGCCACCTCGATGCGCGAAGCGGCGTTCGACGTGGAGTCCATGGCCAAGACCTCGACCAAGATTTTTGTCATGGAAGTGATGGGACGGCACGCGGGCTGGATTACCGCGGCGATCGGTCTTGCGGCAGACCGCGACAACGACATCCCGCTGGTGCTCCTGTTTCCGGAGGTCGCGTTCGACGAGGCCAAGTTCCTGGCCAAGGTGGACGCTCTGGTCAAGTCGCACGGCTACTGCTGCATCGGCGTGTCCGAAGGACTGCGCACCGCCGACGGCAAGTTCTTTTCCGAGTCCGGGCTGACGGACGCTTTCGGCCATTCCCAGCTCGGCGGGGCAGGTGAACTGATCGCCAAGCTCATCCGGCAGAAGCTCGGCCACAAATACCACTGGGCGCTGGCCGACTACCTGCAGCGTTCGGCGCGCCATATCGCTTCCAGGACCGACCTCGAGCAATCCTATGCCGTAGGCAAGGCCGCAGTCGAATACGCGATCAAGGGCATGAACGCGGTGATGCCCGCCATCCGCCGGGTCAGCCAGAAGCCCTACCGCTGGAAGCTCGAGCCGGCACCGCTGGCGCAGGTCGCGAACGCGGAAAAAATGATGCCGCGGGAGTTCATCAGCGCGGACGGACTGCAGATCACCGAAAAATGCCGCGCCTATCTTGCGCCGCTGGTGCTGGGCGAGGCCCCGCCGCCGTTCAAGAACGGTCTGCCCGACTATGTCCGGCTGAAAAACGCGGCAGTACGGAAAAAACTCCCGGAATTCAAAATTTAGCGCGCGCCCGGCCTGTTTCCGGGTGGGCGCGGCCTGTTACAATTCGGGGTTTTCAAAAACTGACGGCCCGACTGTCGCGGCCGGTCTTTCTCGGGGAGAAGCTTTATGAATGCAGGACTCTGGTTTGCACTTGCGTGCGGCGTGTTCGCACTGCTCTACGGCGGCTGGTCGATCCAATGGATACTGGCGCAGCCGACCGGCAACGAGCGCATGCGCGAAATCGCCGCCGCGATTCAGGAAGGCGCTTCCGCCTACCTGAACAAGCAGTACACCACCATCGCCGTTGTCGGCGTCATCCTCGCGGTGCTCATCGGGATTTTTCTGGGAGCAGCGACGGCGACCGGGTTCGTCATCGGCGCGGTGCTGTCGGGCGCAACCGGCTTCATCGGCATGAACGTGTCGGTGCGCGCCAACGTGCGCACCGCCGAAGCCGCGCGCACCGGCCTGAATGAAGCGCTCACCGTCGCCTTTCGCGGCGGCGCCATCACCGGCCTCCTGGTGGTCGGTCTGGGTCTGCTCGGAGTAACCGGCTTTTATGCGTTTCTCAGCGCCAATGCGGCCGGCAGCGGCCTGCCCTTGAGCGACGTGATCAAGCCGCTCATCGGCTTCGGATTCGGCGGCTCCCTCATCTCCATCTTCGCGCGTCTTGGCGGCGGCATCTTCACCAAGGGCGCCGACGTCGGTGCCGACCTGGTGGGCAAGGTCGAGGTCGGCATTCCGGAAGACGACCCGCGCAACCCGGCGGTGATCGCGGACAACGTGGGCGACAACGTTGGCGACTGCGCCGGCATGGCGGCCGATCTGTTCGAAACCTACGCCGTGACCATCATCGCCACCATGCTGCTGGGCGCGCTGACGATCAAAACCGCCTCCCCCAACGCGGTGATCTACCCGCTGGTGCTCGGCGGCTTCTCCATCATTGCCTCGGTCATCGGCTGCATGTTCGTGAAAGTCACGCCGGGCAAGAAAATCATGACCGCCCTGTACAAGGGCCTGATCGTCGCCGGCGTGCTGGCGCTCGTCGCCTTCTACCCGCTCACCGACTGGATGATGGGCGATATCGTCAAGAACACCACCTTCGAGATCGGCGGCGTGGCGAGAAACATCACTGTTCTGCACCTGTACGGCACCGCGGTGATCGGCCTGGTGCTGACCGCGCTGATGGTGATCATCACCGAGTACTACACCGCCACCGAGTTCGCCCCGGTGCAGCACATCGCGCAAGCCTCGACCACCGGCCACGGAACCAACATCATCGCCGGCCTGGGCGTGTCGATGCGGGCCTGCGCGCTGCCGGTGCTGGCGGTGTGCGCCTCGATCTATCTCGCCTACCACTGGGCCGGCCTGTACGGCATCGCGATTGCCGCGACTTCCATGCTGTCCATGACCGGCATCATCGTCGCCCTGGACGCCTACGGCCCGATCACCGACAACGCCGGCGGCATCGCGGAAATGAGCGATCTGCCCGACTCGGTGCGCGCCATCACCGATCCGCTGGACGCGGTGGGCAACACCACCAAAGCGGTGACCAAGGGTTACGCCATCGGCTCGGCCGGCCTCGCCGCCCTGGTGCTGTTCGCCGACTACACCCATGCGCTGGAGCATGCCGGCAAAGTCGTTACCTTCGATTTGTCGAACCACATGGTGATCATCGGCCTCTTCATCGGCGGTTTGATTCCTTACCTCTTCGCCGCCATGGCGATGGAAGCGGTGGGCCGCGCCGCCGGTTCCGTGGTGGTGGAAGTGCGCCGCCAGTTCAAGGAAATCCCGGGCATCATGGAAGGCACGGCCAAGCCGGACTACTCCAAGGCGGTGGGCATGCTCACCGTGGCCGCGATCAAGGAAATGATGGTGCCTTCGCTGTTGCCGGTGCTGGTGCCGATCATCGTCGGCATCGTGCTCGGCCCGCAGGCCCTGGGCGGCGTGCTCATGGGCTCCATCGTCACCGGGCTGTTCGTGGCGATCTCCATGACCACCGGCGGCGGCGCCTGGGACAACGCCAAGAAATATATCGAGGACGGGCACTTCGGCGGCAAAGGTTCGGAAGCGCACAAGGCGGCCGTGACCGGCGACACCGTCGGCGATCCGTACAAGGACACCGCCGGTCCGGCGGTGAACCCGCTGATCAAGATCATCAACATCGTGGCGCTGCTGGTCGTGCCGCTGCTGTAACGGTCGATGATGCGCCGTCGAAAGGGCAGCCATCGCGCTGCCCTTTTTTGTTTCCTGAAAGCGGTACGCGGGCCGGCGCTTGCGCTGGCCGCGGGACTCGCGCTCGCGCAACCCGCGCCCGAACCTGCTTCGGGCTTCAACCCAAAGCATGCGATCGGCGCAACGCGATTCATCCTTGCGGCCGCGCATCCGCTCGCGGTCGAGGCGGGTTACGGCGTATTGCAGCGCGGCGGCACGGCGATCGACGCGGCCGTGGCGATGCAGATGGTGCTCAACCTGGTGGAGCCGCAGTCCTCGGGCATCGGCGGCGGCGCTTTCATCCTGCACTACTCGGCCGCCGAGGCGAAACTCACCGCCTACGACGGGCGCGAGACCGCGCCGGCCGCGGCGCGCGCGGACCGCTTCATCGGCGCTGACGGCCGGCCGCAGAAGCTTCTGGACGCGGTGGTGGGCGGGAAATCAGTCGGCACGCCGGGTGCGCTGCGCGCATTGGAGCTCGCGCATGCCAGGCACGGCAAGCTGCCGTGGGCGGAATTGTTCGAGCCTGCCATCCGGCTCGCGAGCGAAGGCTTTCCGCTGTCGCCGCGCCTGCACAGCCTGCTCGATTGGGTGCGCCTGCCGGCGCGCGACCCGGTCATGCGGCGCATGTACTACCGGGACGACGACACGCCCAAGCCCGTGGGCACGCTGCTCAAGAACCCTGCGCTCGCCGACACGCTGCGAAAAATCGCCGCGCAGGGCGCGCGTGCCTTCTACGAAGGGGAAATTGCACGCGACATTGCACGCAAGGTAAGAAACGCGCCCAACCCCGGCGACTTGACTGAAGACGATCTGGCGCATTACCGGGCGAAGCAGCGCGAGCCGGTGTGCGGACCGTACCGGCAATGGAAAGTCTGCGGCATGCCGCCGCCCAGCTCCGGTGGCGTCGCCGTGCTGCAGGTGCTGGGCATGCTGCAACGGCTGGCTCCGGACAGCCTGCCGTCAGACCCGGTCCGCGCCGCGCATCTGATCGCCGAGGCCGAGCGTCTCGCCTACGCCGACCGCGAGCGCTATCTCGCCGATGCTGATTTCGTTCCGGTTCCGCTGGCGGGACTGATGGCGTCGGAGTATCTTGCCGCACGCGCCGCCCTCGTCCGGCCGGATCGTTCGCTCGGCCGCGCCCTGCCCGGCACGCCGCCCGGCGCGCCGCTGGCCGAACTTGCCGACGACGCCTCGCCGGAGCTGGCCTCCACCAGCCATCTGTCCATCGTCGACGCCGAGGGCAACGCGGTGGCCATGACCACCTCGATCGAGTTCGCCTTCGGCAGCCAGCAGATGGTGCGCGGCTTCCTCCTGAACAACCAGCTCACCGATTTTTCCTTCGTGGCCGAACAAGAGGGGAAGCCGGTGGCCAACCGCATCGAGCCCGGCAAGCGCCCGCGGAGCGCCATGGCGCCGACCATGGTGTTCGACCGCGACGGCAAGCTGGTGCTGGCCCTGGGCTCGGCCGGCGGCAGCGCCATCATCAACCACGTGGTCAAAACCCTGGTCGCAGCGCTGGACCGGAACATGGACATACAGCAGGCGATCGACCTGCCGAACTTCGGCAGCCGCAACGGCCCCACCGAACTGGAACGAGGCACGGCCGCCGCGAACTGGGCGGAGCCGCTGCGAGCGCTGGGCCACGAGGTGCGCCTGATCGAAATGACCAGCGGCGTGCACGGCATCCAGCGCACGCGCGCTGGCTGGAGCGGCGGCGCCGACCCGCGGCGCGAGGGCATGGCGAAGGGCGACTAAAAAGACCGCCCGCGCTCAAGCCTTGCGCG
>CABEAO010000231.1_pt1 | contig 14176 bp, 6 predicted proteins | sample 3132401 | NCBI WGS metagenome assembly CABEAO01 (sample SAMEA5534343, study PRJEB31848) | metagenome | biome: tundra; feature: field; material: soil | place: USA | collected 2013-05 | depth 0.45 m
GCATTGCAAGCTTCCGGTCCTGGTCTACCGCTAGCCCGCCGCGCTCCGGATTCCTGCAAACAACCCCGGATTCTCACTCGGATATAATGTCGGCTATGAACAAGAGCAAATTCGATATCGATCGCGCCAAGAGACTGGTGGAGGAAATTTTGGAGAATCTGGCTGCGTTGCCCGAAGACAGCGCCAAGTACGCGCAGTTGCGCTCGGAGGTGGCAGACCTGAAGGCGATGCTTGGCCGCGCCGACGCTCCTGTCCCGATGATCGAGGACAAGATGAAATCCGTCCATGCGTTGTTTGACCGGGCGGCCGTGGAGCTTCGCGCGGACGGCATACGCGCGGGTATTTTCCTGAGGGAAATAGGCCGCATGCTTGGACTGGACTGAGAATCCGCGAGCAAGACTTGCGCGAGAAGGACCTCGCGTTTCGACGACTCAGAGCACCTGGTCGCGGTGGCCAAAACCGGCCGAGTTGTCGACGAAATAAGCCCGCGCCGCGGCAAGCCTATACCAGCGCACTTTTGCAAAAGCAGCGGCGATCGCAGCCGGAGCGGGCGCCGGGTCGGCTCAGTTGAGGGTGGCAGCGATTTGCCGGATCTGCTCCGGCGTGTGCTCGCCCGCAAGCGGCGTTCCCGGGATCAAATGCTTGCCCATGGCGAGCGGCCCGATCATGACCGGCTCGAAGCCGATCTCGCGCACCAGGCTCGACGCCACCGCGACGGCGCTCGCATCATCGCCCGCCATCGGAATCCCGGTACGCCCGCCCTGGCGATGCGCAGCCTCCGGCAGCCTCGTGGAACCGATCGCATTGAAGGCACGGACGAGGCGCGCCCCTGGCAGCAATTCCGCCGAGGCGAGACCGGCACCCTTCTCCCGCGCCCAGGTCGCAATCTCGCCGTCGCGCGCGGGAATGGGGTTGCACGCATCGAGCACCACTTTGCCTTTGATCAAGTCCGCCAGATCCCGGCCGAGCTGCGGGAGCGCGCTGTAGGGCACCGCCATCAGCAGCACCTCGCCGAATGCGGCAGCCTCGCGCGGCGTTCCTGCCCGGGCGTTGGGCCCGAGGCTTGCCGCCAGTGCTTTATCGTGATCGAGATCGAGCGACGAGAACATGACTTCGTGCCCGGCTTTCACCCAAAGCCCGCCGAGTGTCGCGCCGAGTCTGCCCGAACCGACGATCCCGATCTTCATTTTTCCAGTCGAGTCGCCAGCGGCGCGTGCCGCGAACGGCAGACTACCCAAGGCGAAAGTTGCCGAGGCAATCCCAGCGATCTGGAGAAATCCGCGGCGGTTCTGCTTTATGGCGTCATTCGCTTTCATCACAATTCTCCCAAAAACGGTTGTCCGTAAACCAACCGGCGCTGCAGATCGATGGTGATCGCTACTTGCCCGCCGTCCTAAAATTCCACGGCGGCATAGGTTGATTATCCACCCGAAAACCGATCCTCGCAGCCCTCGCCGATGCCTCTGCAGATTCGTAGGCGGCCCCTGCTGCGTTCGTTTTATTGGTATCGTTCGACTATGGACTTCGATTTCGATATTCCTGTAGACCGACAAGGCACACACAGCCTGCGCTGGGAGAAGTATGCCGGGCGCGACGTGATACCGCTGTGGGTGGCGGATATGGATTTCCGCTCACCGCCGGCGGTGATCGATGCGCTTCGCCGCCGTGTCGAGCACGGCGTCTTCGGCTACACGCTGCCGCCCCCGGAGTTGAACGGACTGATCGTCGAACGCATGCAGCGGCTGTATCGCTGGGCAGTCCACCCCGACTGGATCGTCTATCTGCCCGGCGTCGTATCCGGCCTCTATCTGGCGGCGAGCCATCTGACGCGTGCGGAGGAGCATATCCTCTCGCCGTCGCCGGTTTACTATCACCTGTTCCGCGCGGCGCAGACCGCCCCGCGCGCCTGGAGCGACGTGCCGATGGTGCTCGAGCGGGGCCGCTGGGTGTGGGATGAGGACCGGCTGGCCGCCTCCGTGCTGCCCAACTCGCGCATGCTGATGCTGTGCAGCCCGCACAACCCGGGCGGCACGATCTTCAGCCGCGACGAGCTGGCGCGGATCGCTGCGTTCGCCGCGCAGCACGACCTGCTGATCTGCTCCGACGAGATTCACTGCGACCTGCTGCTCGACCAGGGCAAGCCGCATGTGCCTATCGCCAGCCTCGCGCCCGAGGTATCGCGCCGCACCATCACGCTGATGGCGCCGTCGAAGACCTTCAATATCGCAGGAGCCGGCTTCGCCTTCGCGATCATCGAGGATATCGGACTGCGCAAGGCCTTCTCGTTTGACCTGAAGAAGTCGGTGCACGACGCGAATTTGTTCGGCTATGAGGCTGCGCTCGCCGCGTATCGCGACGGCCAGCCATGGCTCGATGCCTTGCTCGACTATCTGCGCGGCAACCGCGAGTTGCTTGAGGCCGCGGTCGCGCGCCTGCCCGGTGTCGAAATGGCGCATCTCGAGTCGACGTTCCTGGCGTGGATCGATTGCTCGGGCCTGGGCCTTGCCGATCCGCACGCGCACTTTCTCGGGCATGGCCTGGGTCTTTCGCCCGGCGCCGATTTTGGCTCACCGCGCTTCGTGCGCCTCAACTTCGGCACACAACGCAGTGTGCTGGCCAATGCGCTCGTGCGCTTGGAGCGCGCAGTACTCGATGCGCGCCGAAACTAGCGGCAGGGCGTGCTGTCGCGCAGCCGCGCGAAGGCGCGCACCGCGTGCATGCTCATCTCGATGGCCCGCGGCGAGGCGAGTACGTTGGCGGCCATGATGGCGCCGTGCTCGGTGAAGGCGTAGGGCGCAAAGCGAGCTGGCGCTTGCACATGTGAGCGTGCGGCGGGTCAGGTTCGAGCCAGCTTTTCTGCGGCCATCCGCCGCAATTCGTTCTTCAGCGCCTTGCCCAGCCTGCGTTTGAGGCGTTTGATGCCGGATCCGCGCGGCCAATCGGACCGTAAATCCAGTCGCGGGTGGACGGCAGCGGATTCGGGCGGCGCCCCTTGACCGCCAGCACCTGGTAGATATTCATCCAGTTTCGAGCGAAGCCGAACGCGCAACCGGCGAGGTAGATCGACCAGATCCGGTAGCGCTTCTCGCCGGCGATGCGCACCGCCTCGGTATGGTTTTTCTCGATGTTCCCGGCCCAGTGCTCGCAGGTGCGGGCGTAATGGCGCCGCAGGCTTTCCACGTCGGTGACCTCGAAGCCGGCCGCCGACATCTCGCGCAGCACCAGGGAAATGTGCGGCAGTTCGCCGTCGGGGAAGACGTATTTGTCGATGAATTCTCCCACGCCCATGCCGACGATCCGGTTGTCGGGATGGGCCGAGGTGATGCCGTGGTTCAGCGCCACCCCGCCCTCCGCAAGCAGGGCGTCCATCTTGCGGAAGTAGGCGCCCAGGTTTTTCAGCCCGACATGCTCGAACATGCCGACGCTGGCGATCCGGTCGTAGCCGCCTGTTTCCGGGACATCCCGATAGTCCTGCAGCCGTACCTCGCAGCGCCCCTCCAGTCCTTCGGCCCGGATGCGCTCGCGCACCAGTTCGTACTGGTTGCGCGACAGGGTGATTCCGGTGGCGAAGCAACCGTATTTTGCCGCGGCACGAATGATCAGCGCGCCCCAGCCGCAACCGATGTCCAGCAGCCGGTGACCGGGCTCGACGCGCAGTTTGGCGAGGATGTGGTCGAGCTTTTGTTCCTGCGCCCGGTCGAGCGTGTCGGCGTCACTGCGAAAATAGGCGCAGGAGTACACCATGTTGCGGTCGAGGAACAGGCGGTAGAACTCGTTGGATACGTCGTAGTGGTAATGGATTGCCTTGCGATCACCCTGCGCGGTATGGGTGACCGCCCACAGCAGACGCTGGATGCGATCGGGTCGCGCCGCCGCGAGCACGAACCGGGCGCTGGCCTCGAAGATGTCGCGTACCGAACCTTCCACGCGGATCCTGCCCTCGACATAGGCTTCCCCGAGCTTCATCAGATCGGGCGGCAGGAAGCAGCGCAGCGTGCCCTTCTGCGGAACCACGATGGTCACCTTCGGATCCGGACCGAAATCGAGACTGCGCCCGTCCCATAGCGAAAGCCGCAATGGCGTCGGGTGGCTATTCTTCAGCCGCCTAGCCAATTGCGCCAAACGGTTCTCGATAAACATGGCACCTCCCGGGAGACTCCTCCACGATTAGCCGAATGCCAATATTTTGCACTGTTCCACGAATCGCGCAAGCGCCCGGATTGACCCCGGTCACAAACAGGGCCAAAAAACCTGCCATTGTCCGTTGGACTGCAGGGCGCCGAGGAAGTTGCGGAATTGAGCGCCGACTTCATGATCCGGGAGCCCCAGGCGGCGTCGTGACGCGACCTCGGGCCGATCAAAGCAGACACACGTACGGCGCCCTGACGCGTTCCGTCCGGATCACGCTTCGCTAGCCTGCGGAGCGTGGGATGCGCCAGGGCCCGCAACGGGTCCGGCATGGTCTGACAGCAGCGTCCGGCTTTGATAGAAATCAAACACTGCGCCACCGGAAGGCGCATGGTTTAAACGAGCGCGCCGGCCGGGGTTCCCGGAGCGGCGGCGCCCGACTATATTATTTTCAGGAATCAACACGGGCCACTATGCAAACTCCTCTGCAGATCACATTCCGCAATTTTCCGCGCTCCGATGCGGTCGAGGCGCGCATTCGCGATAAGGCGGCGAAGCTCGAGGAATTCCATCCGCGCATCATGAGCTGCCACGTCGTGGTCGAGGAACGGGATCGTCACCATCACCAGGGCAAGCAGTTCACCGTGCGCCTCGACATTCGCGTACCCGGACATGAGGTGGTCGTCGACCGCGACCATCACGAGGACATCTACGTGGCGCTGCGCGACGCTTTCAATGCCGCGGGGCGCAAGCTCGAGGAAGTCGTGCGCACCCGGCGCGGCGACGTCAAGGTGCACGAGGTGCCGCAGCACGGCAAGGTGGCGCGCCTGTTTCCCGACGAGGGCTATGGCTTCATCGAGACCGCCGACGGGCGCGAGTTCTATTTCAGCAGCGACAACGTGGTCGAACCCTCCTTCGATCGGCTCGAGACCGGCGCTGAGGTGCAATTCGTCGAGGATGTCGCGGGCGATGGCCGGCAGCATGCCACGCGCGTGAGCGCAGGCAAGCACCGCCCGCTCGCGGGTTGAGCCGTCGCGCGCCGTCGCCGGCGGGCGTATCCGGGGCTGCGGCCCGATTGCGGCCTACCGGTCCCCTTGCTGAACGCACCGGGCTCCGGAGCAAGCCGGCGATCACATGCATGACGCCGGGCGCCGGAGCGCGCGCGATTGCAAGGGTCGAGCGAGAAACAATGCGATGACTCGAAGCAAGATGACCACGATGGCGATCACCAGCAAAACATGAATGAGACCACCCATGGTGCAGGAGGTGACCCGGCCCGGCAGCCATAAGATGACCAGAACAATGATAATTGTTGTACTCTTTTCCCTGCTATGTTCTGTATGCTGGCGTACTATAAGGGGCAAGAAACTGGCAAGCGGATGTCTCAGCCTTGCACTATCGGCAGCCGAAAGAATCTCTCGCTTGCAAGTGTTATGCTCGGACTCCTGGTTCGCAACTAATTACGCAAAGATCTGACGGTCTATCGCCGTCACCCCGGTTGGGATGGGATCGCTGCTACTTCGCGACAGAGAAGGAAACCTGAAGTGAAATTGAGCAGTAAAAGCATACGCGACACCTGGGCCCGTTTGTGGGCGCGCCTGCGCGGCAATGGCTTGGCACCGTACGTCGGCGACGCGCCACCGCTGCGGGCGGAACTGTTCAGCGCCGACCAGATGGAACGGCACGGGAAGACCCTGGCGGGCTGGCACCGATTGAGCTTGCAACGCGCGCCGGATCAGCTCCTCCCGCGGTTGGCTGAGAACGAAGACGTTCTGTTGGAAGCCTGCAACCTGCTGACGGCGGCAGTCAAGGCCAACCGCCGGATTTCGCCGGCTGGTGAATGGCTGCTCGATAACTTTTATCTGATCGAAGAACAGATACGCACGGCGAAGCGACATTTGCCGAAGGGTTACAGCAGGGAGCTGCCGCGCCTGGCTCACGGCCCATCGGCCGGGCTGCCACGCGTGTATGACATCGCGCTGGAGGCGATCTCGCACGGCGACGGATGGGTGGACCCGGAAAGTCTCAACCGTTTCGTAGCGGCCTACCAGAAGATCACCGCGCTCAAGTTAGGCGAGTTGTGGGCAATTCCCATCATGCTGCGCCTGGCGCTGATCGAGAATCTCCGGCGCGTTGCAGCCCGGATCGCGGTCAGTACGATCGACCGAGACCTGGCCGACGCCTGGGCGGACCAGATGATGGAGGTCGCCGAGAAAGATCCGAAGAGCCTGATTCTGGTGATCGCTGACATGGCGCGGTCCAACGCGCCCATCAGCAGCTCGTTTGTGGCGGAACTTGCGCGCCGGCTGCAAGGGCAGAGCCCCGCCTTGGCAATGCCGCTTAATTGGATCGAGCAGCGACTCTCCGAGTCCGGGCTGACGATCGAGCAGCTGGTACAGTCGGAGACTCAAAAACAGGCCGCCGACCAGGTCTCCATCAGCAACAGCATCGGCAGCCTCCGCTTTCTGGGAGCGATGGAGTGGCGCGAGTTCGTCGAAACGATGAGTGTCGTCGAGCAGAAACTGCGCGAGGATCCCGAGGGGGTCTACGCCAAAATGGATTTTGCCACCCGTGATCGCTACCGCCACGTGGTGGAGCGGATAGCGAAAGCGAGCCCCCTGTCCGAAAGCGAAGTGGCGCGCAAAGCGATCCAACTGGCGCACGAGGGTGCGGTCAGGAAAGGCGGTGACGATCGAGCGGCACACGTCGGGTTCTACCTGATCGACAAGGGACTGCCGCAGCTCGAACGAACGGCGGAGGTGCGCCTTGCTACCGCCGAGGCTCTGCAGAGAATCGGCCGCCGGTTTCCTTTGCTCCTCTATCTCGGCACGATCGTGCTGCTGACGGCGATCTTCACCGGGGGCTTACTGGCAAAGGCGCATGCCGGCGGGCTGCATGGCTGGATACTCACACTGGTAGCGATCCTCGCGGTTTTGTGCACCAGTCATTTGGCAATCGCGCTGGTCAACTGGCTGGCAACCTTGCTGGCGACGCCGCATCTGCTGCCGCGTATGGACTTTTCCGGAGGTATTCCGTCGCAATCCCGCACTCTGGCGGTGGTCCCGACCATGCTCACCAGCGCGCAAAACATCGAGGATCTGATCGAGGCGCTTGAAGTCCGGTTCCTGGCGAATCGGGACGCAAACCTGCACTTCGGCCTGCTGACCGATTTTCGAGACGCGCACGAGGAAACGCTGCCGGAAGACGAACCGCTGTTGCTGCTGGCCAGGAACCGGATCGAAGAACTGAACGAAAAGTATCCGAGTGTCGAAAACGGCGCCAAAGGCGATGCCTTCTTCCTCTTCCATCGCCCGCGCCGTTGGAATCCCGAGGAGCGGCTGTGGATGGGTTACGAGCGCAAGCGCGGGAAGCTGGCGGAATTGAATGCTCTGCTGCGCGGCGGCGGGCAGGACAATTTCTCGCTGATCGTCGGCACGACCGACGTGTTATCCGGCGTAAAGTACGTTATCAGCCTGGACACGGATACACAGCTGCCGCGTGATTCGGCGTGGCAGTTTGTGGGCGCCATGGCGCACCCCTTGAATCGTGCGCGCTACGATGAAAACAAGCAGCGCGTCTGTGACGGGTACGGCATCCTGCAGCCGCGCATGGCCGTGAGCCTGCCGGGTACCAACCGGTCGCGCTACGCGCGCCTGTGCGCGAGTGAGCCCGGCATCGACCCGTATACGCGCGCCGTCTCCGATGTTTACCAGGACCTGTTCGGTGAAGGCTCGTTCATCGGCAAGGGGATCTACGACGTCGATGCGTTCGAGCGGGCGCTCAAGGGGCGCTTTCCCGAGAACCGGATCCTCAGTCACGACCTGCTGGAAGGATGTTACGCGCGGGCGGGATTGTTGAGCGATGTGCAGTTGTACGAGGAATATCCGTCCCGCTACAGCGCGGACGCGAGCCGCCGGCACCGCTGGATACGCGGGGATTGGCAGATTGCATCGTGGTTGCTGTCGCGCGTACCTGGCAACCGCGCAGATTCCGACACCGGCCGCCAGCAGAACCCGCTCTCGGCGCTGTCCCAATGGAAAATCTTCGATAACCTGCGGCGCAGTCTGGTCCCCGCGGCATTGACGCTCCTATTGCTGCTGGGCTGGACCATCTTGTCACCAGCCTGGTTCTGGACCTTGGTGGTGATCGGCATCATCCTGATTCCGCCCTTGATTGCCTCGATTCTTGACCTGTTGCGCAAGCCGGATGACGTGCTGCTCGGTCAGCATCTCGCCGCGGAATTGCGCTCAGCCGGCGGGCACTTCGCGCAGGCGGCACTTGCGCTTGCCTGCCTCCCCTACGAGGCATACTTCAGCCTGGACGCGATCATACGCACGAACTGGCGGATACTGGTCACACACAAACGGCTTCTGGAATGGAGTCCGTCGGGCGAACCGGATCGTGAGTTTGACGGCGAGGTTGACCCAACCAGACGCACGAACCTCCTCGCCTCTTGGCGGTCGATGTGGAGCGCACCCGTTATCGCCATTGCCGCGGCGATTTATCTGACGACATCAACGCCGGCCGCGCTGGCAGCGGCCGGGCCGATACTGCTCCTCTGGCTTGCCGCCCCCGCCATCGCCTGGTGGATCAGCCGGCCACTCGCCCGCCATGAAGCACGGCTGACGCCCGACCAGATCATTTTTCTGCAGAAGATTTCGCGCAAGACCTGGGCGTTCTTCGAGACGTTCGTCGGTGCGGAAGATCACTGGCTGCCACCGGACAACTATCAGGAGCATCCGGTTGCAGTGGTTGCGCATCGCACGTCCCCGACCAACATGGGGCTTTCATTGCTCGCGAATCTGTCCGCGTACGACTTCGGCTACATTCCGGCCGGACAACTCATCGAGCGCACGGCGAACGCACTCCACACGATGGCAGCCTTGGAACGGCACCAGGGTCACTTCTACAACTGGTACAACACCCAATCGCTGCAGCCGCTGCCACCTCTCTACATTTCGTCGGTGGACAGCGGAAACCTCGCGGGCCATCTGCTGACATTGCGGCCGGGACTGCTCGCCCTTCCCGATCACAAGATTCTGGGGCCGCGATTGTTTGAAGGCTTAAGCGACACCCTCAGGATTCTTATGGACGCTGCGGGAGAAGCCGCTTCACCCCGGCTCGCTCAACTGCAGAAGGATCTGGAGTCTGCCTATGATTCCCGGCCTGCCACGCTCGCGGCGGCGCAAACCTGGCTGGCCCGGCTGGCGACGTCTGCTGCGGAGGTGGCCGCCAGCCTGGCCAACCAGGATCGGGCCCCCGCTACCGCGCCGGAGAGCGACGCGCAGTGGTGGGCGCAGGCGCTGACCCGGCAATGCCGGGGCGCCCTCGATGAGCTGATGTTGCTCGCCCCATGGCTGGCGCTGCCGACTGCATCAGGCAGACTCCGTAGCCTCCTGGATACCATCGAGATTCCAACACTGCGCGAACTGGCAACCATCAAAGTGCCGTGGTTGGCGGCAATCGAGCAACAACTGGTCCCTCAAGCGACGCCCGAGGAGCGCGAGTGGCTGGATGAGTTGCGACGGCACATCGCCGCAGCCAGCCGCTACGCCCAGGAGCGGATTACGGCGATCGAACGCCTGGCACTGCTGCTAAGCGAACTGGCCGCAATGGAGTATGACTTCCTCTACGACAAGGCGCGTCATCTGCTCGCTATCGGCTACAACGTTGGCGAGCGCCGCCAGGACCCGAGTTACTACGATCTGCTGGCTTCCGAAGCGCGACTATGCAGTTTCGTGGCGATTGCGCATGGACAACTGCCGCAGGAAAGCTGGTTTGCCCTGGGGCGCCTGCTCACTACCGCCGGTGGCGAACCGATTCTCATGTCGTGGAGCGGTTCGATGTTCGAGTACCTGATGCCGCTGCTGGTGATGCCGACGTACGAAAACACGCTGCTCGACCAGACCTACCAGGCGGCGGTGGAGCGACAGATCGCGTATGGGAAGCAGCGCGGCGTAGCGTGGGGCATGTCGGAATGCTGCTACAACACGGTCGACGTTCATCTCAACTACCAGTACCGCGCATTTGGCGTGCCCGGCCTGGGGCTCAAACGCGGACTGGCGGAGGATTTGGTCATTGCGCCGTATGCCTCGGCGCTCGCGCTGATGGTGGCGCCCGAGGCGGCGTGCCTGAATCTGCAGCGGCTCGCCGCCGAAGGGCTGGAAGGACAATACGGCTTTTACGAGGCGATCGACTACACGCCATCACGTCTGCCACGCGGGCAATCGAGCGCCGTGGTGCGGTCGTTCATGACGCATCACCAGGGCATGAACTTTCTCTCTCTGGCCTATCTGATCCTGGACCGTCCGATGCAGAAGCGCTTCGAGTCGGATCCGCTGTTCCAGGCGACCACGTTGTTGCTGCAGGAGCGGATTCCAAAGGCCACGGCGTTCTATTTGCACACTGCAGAACTTTCCGACATTCATGCGATATCCAGCGGTCCGGAAATGCCGGTGCGCGTACTCAGCAGCCCAAACACTCCGACACCGGAGGTGCAGTTATTATCGAACGGCAGATACCACGTGATGGTAACGAACGCGGGTGGCGGTTACAGTCGCTGCAAAGACCTCGCCGTCACACGGTGGCGCGAAGACACGACCTGCGACAACTGGGGCACATTCTGTTACATCCGCGACGTGGCGAGCGGGGAGTTCTGGTCAACCGCCTATCAACCGACGCTCAAACGACCGGAAACTTACGAAGCGATGTTCTCGGAGGGACGGGCGGAGTTTCGCCGTCGCGACCACGATTTCGATACGTATACCGAAATCGTTGTTTCGCCGGAAGACGATATCGAACTGCGCCGGGTGCACATCACTAACCGCGCGCGGATCCCTCGCACGATTGACGTCACGAGTTACGCTGAAGTGGTTCTCGCCGCACCTGCCGCGGACGCGCTGCATCCGGCGTTCAGCAATCTTTTTGTTCAGACCGAGATCATCCGCGAGCGGCAGGCGATCCTCTGCACGCGCCGGCCCCGCTCCCTCGAGGAGCACGCGCCATGGATGTTTCACCTGATGGCCGTGCACGGGGCGGAGATCGCAGAGGTTTCCTATGAAACGGATCGCATGCGGTTCATCGGCCGCGGACGCACTGTCGCCGCTCCCCAAGCGATGAGCGATTCCGCGGCGCTCTCGGGCAGCCAGGGTTCGGTGCTGGACCCGATTGTTGCGATCCGGTATCGAATAACACTCGATCCGGAACAATCGGCAACGATCGATATGGTTTCCGGTATCGACGAAACCCGCGACGCCGCCTTAAGCATGGTCGGGAAATACCAGGATCAGCATCTTGCGGATCGGGTTTTCGAACTGGCGTGGACACATAGCCAGGTGACCCTGCGGCAAATCAATGCCACCGAGGCCGACGCGCAACTCTATGGACGCCTTGCCAGTTCTGTCATCTACGCCAATTCCTCGCTGCGCGCCGACGCGAGCGTTCTCATCAATAACCGCCGCGGGCAATCCGGCTTATGGGGCTATGCCATTTCCGGCGATTTGCCGATCGTGCTGCTGCAAATTAGCGACCTGGCGAATATCGATCTGGTACGCCAACTCGTGCAGGCCCACGCCTACTGGCGCTTGAAGGGACTCACCGTGGACCTGGTGATCTGGAATGAAGATCACGCCGGTTACCGGCAATTGCTCCAGGAGCAAATCATGGGGCTGATTGCCGTGGGCCTCGAGGCACACGTGATAGACCGGCCCGGCGGAATCTTCGTGCGGCGAGCGGAGCAGATATCGGACGAGGACCGCATTCTGCTCCAATCGGTCGCGCGCGCCATCATCACCGACAGTCGTGGCGCGCTGGCGGCACAGATCAACCGTCGCGGCTTTATAGAGAGGCGGGTCTCGCGGGCGGAACAGACCGACCGTCGCGGCTTTATCGAGAAGCGGGTCTCGCGCCTGGTGCCAACCAGAACCCACCGTCCCGAACTCCCGGCTGCCGCTGAGTTGCCGCGCCGCAATCTGATCCTCTGGAACGGACTGGGAGGATTCACCCCTGATGGGACCGAGTACGTCATCACGACCGCTCACGGGCAAGTGACGCCGGCACCCTGGGTGAATGTGCAGGCGAATCCGCACTTTGGAACCGTCATTTCCGAGAGCGGCGCGGCCTACACCTGGAGCGAGAATGCCCACGAATTCCGCCTCACTCCCTGGCACAACGACCCCGTGAGCGATGCGAGCGGAGAAGCTTGTTACATCCGTGACGAAGAGAGCGGCCATTTCTGGTCTCCCACGCCGCTGCCCAGCCGCGGAGCTGCATCCTACGTCAGCCGGCACGGCTTCGGCTACAGCGTTTTCGAGCACGTCGAGGGCGGTATCTGCTCGGAGCTGTGGGTTTACGTGGCCCTGGACGCATCGATCAAGTTCTCGGTGCTGAAAGTGCGTAACGACTCAGGCCGATCGCGCCGGCTCTCCGCCACGGGATACGTCGAATGGGTGCTGGGCGATCTGCGGTCGAAATCGACCATGCACGTGATCACCGAAATCAACCCCAACAGCGGAGCGCTCTACGCGCGAAACCGATACAACATGGAGTTCGCCGGCCGGATTGCGTTCTTCGACGTGGACGATGCGGCCCGAACCATCAGCGGCGATCGCGCGGAATTCATCGGTCGCAACGGCACGCTCAAGAATCCGGCCGCGATGACCCGGTCGTGGCTTTCCGGCAAGGTGGGGGCCGGGTTGGATCCCTGTGCCGCGATCCAGGTTCCATTCGAACTCGCCGATGGGCAAGAGCGTGAGATTGTCTTCAGGCTCGGCGTAGGCCGGGACGCCAACGACGCCGGCAACCTGGTGCATCGCTTCCGGGGATCAACTGCTGCGCGGGGTGCGCTCGAAGCGGTACGACAGTACTGGAAGAATACTCTCGGCGCAGTGCAGGTGGAAACACCCGACCAGTCCCTCAACGTGCTGACCAACGGCTGGCTTTTGTATCAAACTCTGGCCTGCCGTCTGTGGGCGCGCAGCGGGTACTACCAATCAGGCGGCGCGTTCGGTTTCCGCGATCAGTTGCAGGACGTGATGGCGCTCATCCATGCCGAGCCCAAGCTCGTACGCGCGCACCTGCTGCGCTGTGCGGCCCATCAGTTCCGGGAAGGCGATGTCCAGCATTGGTGGCATCCCGCATCTGATCGCGGCGTGCGCACGCACTGTTCGGACGACTACCTGTGGTTGCCGTTGGCGATGTGCCGCTATGTTCTGAGCACCGGCGACGCCGGGGTGCTGGATGAACTCATACCCTTCCTCGAAGGCCGAGCGGTGAACCCCGAAGAGGACTCGTATTACGACTTGCCCGGCCGCTCGGTAGAGTCGGCCAGTTTATACCAACACGGCGTGCGCGCCATCCTGAGAGGTCTCAGCTTTGGCGAGCGCGGCCTGCCGCTCATCGGCTCCGGTGACTGGAACGACGGCATGAACATCGTGGGCGCACAGGGCAAAGGCGAAAGCGTGTGGTTGGGTTTCTTCCTGTATGAGGTGCTGATGCGATTCACCGAGGTTGCGCGCATGCGCAGCGACACGTCCTTCGCTGAGCGCTGTCAGATAGAGGCCGCACAATTGCGCCAGAATATCGAGCGCAACGGCTGGGATGGCGAGTGGTACCGTCGCGCCTACTTCGACGACGGTACGCCGCTGGGATCGGCGAGCAACGCCGAATGCCAGATTGACGCAATTCCACAAAGCTGGGCCGTGCTGTCCGGCGCGGGGGATCCAAAGCGCTCGCGCACGGCGATGGCAGCGGTGGATCGGCGCCTGGTGCGCCGTGACCACGCGCTGATTCAGCTCCTGGATCCACCGTTCGACAAGTCGACTTTGAACCCTGGCTATATAAAGGGCTACGTGCCGGGCGTGCGCGAAAACGGCGGGCAATACACGCACGGGGCAATCTGGACGGTGATGGCGTTCGCGGCCTTGGGCGACAGCCGGCGCGCATGGGAACTATTCGACATGATCAACCCGGTAAACCATGCGAGTTCCGAGGCGGCGATTGCCACCTACAAAGTAGAACCTTACGTGGTCGCGGCCGACGTCTATGCGGT
>CABEAO010000243.1_pt1 | contig 13722 bp, 10 predicted proteins | sample 3132401 | NCBI WGS metagenome assembly CABEAO01 (sample SAMEA5534343, study PRJEB31848) | metagenome | biome: tundra; feature: field; material: soil | place: USA | collected 2013-05 | depth 0.45 m
CCGCAGCTGCTGGCGACCGCGCCAGACATGAGCAACCAGCGCGAGCCAAAGCGATCGTCCAGTCTGCCCGCTATCCACGCGAACATCATCGGAAATGCCGAGAAGGTCGCGGCAAGAGCGCCGACGGCGAAGGGGTTCGCGCCAAGCCGGAGCGCGTCCAGGGCGAGCAGCACGCGGCCAGCCAGCGCGCCGACAAAGTTAATGAACGCCAGAACGAACGCGAAATGGATCGGGGTTATTTTCATGTCAAAAATGAACCGCGCGGCATGGTTGATGCGCGCGCTCTTGCACGACACGGATATTAGTGAAGCTCAGGTCGGGGTCGATTCTGTCGAAAACATTGCATTCAGCTGACAAGGAGAGGAATGTAACCTTTTTAGGACGCGCGCGTAACCACCGCGTTAAGCCGCGGCTCTTCCGATCTGCCCTTTCGCGAATGTCCGTCCTTGGCCGCAGGCGGTCAGTCAAGGCCCCGGTTCAAGCACGCCGCCTACGTCCGATGTTGGCGGTCATGAGTAACTATCGACGGCCCGCTTTTGGCCGGGAAGCGACTGTCCGCCGATAGTCGGTTCACGACCCACAGGAGTCCCTCGATTGCGAAAGGAGACCAGCCTTGTCAGCACCAGCCTGTAGTAGTAGCCTGCCATTCAACTCGGATTTTGTCTACCCAGCAGGCCTCCGTGTTACTTCTCGCGGGGACTGGCGCATTATCAAAGGAGGCAGCGCAATGCGAAAGTTTCTCAGGCTGGTTGCGGTATCAGGAATTCTTGTGCTCGCCGCGGTGGAGGCTGCTGCACAGTATCCTGCCAGGCCGATTCGCCTCATCGTACCGTTTCCGCCCGGGGGACCAACCGATGTCGTGGCCAAGTCCGCGGCCGACGGCTACACACTACTGATGGCAACGGTCGACTGACATCGATGAAACTCAACGGCGAAGAGCAGGATATCCTGGCAGGCAAGCTCGGCCCGGTTCCGCAGCAGGCACTGCAGCACCAAATAATCGTGGGAGAATTCTTTGGTGCCAAGGATTTCGTGCCCGTCACGCAGGCGCACATCATGGCCGATACCGAAAGCCTCGGCGAGGCTGGCGTGCGGTGGCTGGAGGGACTAGCCGCCGCTACGGAAGGGCGGCGGGGGGTGTGCATTCCCACCATCACAGATCCGCGCGGCACTGATTTTTCCAAGGCCGCGTTTCTGGGGCATACACCTTCGATACTCAATCTCGAACGGCGCGCCATCGCCGCCTTCGTGAAGTTGGGCGTGTTGATGACCGACACTTGCATCAACTATCAAACCATTCAAGCCCCCACGCGCAATGGGCACGTAGCATTCGGCGACACCGGCGTGGTCATCTACTCCAACTCGATATGCGGCGCGCGTTCCAACTTCGAAGGGGGGCCTTCGGCCCTGTCGGCCGGGCTCACCGGACGCACCCCGCGCTATGGTTTCCACCTGAACGAGCAGCGCCGCGCGACCTTGCACGTTCGCGTCGAGTTTACGCCCGCTTCCCTCAATGACTGGGGCGCCTTGGGAGGGGTGATCGGCCGCATCGCGGGTAACTACTGGGCCGTGCCGGTGATTGAAGGCATTGAAGATGCGCCGAGCTCAGATCAGCTCAAGCACTTCGGCGCGGCAATGGCGAGCTTCGGCTCCATTGCCCTGTTTCACCTGGTAGGCATCACGCCCGAAGCCAGCCGGTTTGCCGACGTGGCACCCGCAGGTCTGCCGACGCATCGGGTCACTCGTGCCGACGTGGATGCATTGCAGAAGTCTTACCGTAAGGACGGTAAGGTGGACGTTGTTGTATTTTCAGCGCCGCAGCTAAGTCTTTTTGAACTGCGCGAACTCGCCAATTTGTGCGAAGGCCGGCGCTTTACCGTGCCACTCTTAGCAGTAACCAGCCCGCAGGTGAAGCCTGACGCCGACCGTATGGGCTATACGACGCGCATCGAGGAGGCTGGGGGCACCGTGCTCACGGGCATGTGCTTCTATCAATCCTATGCGCGGGAGATTGCAGAGGCTAAGGGCTGGAAACGCCTTGCGACCAACAGTGCCAAGCTGGTCAACATATTGGGCGGCTATGGCTATCAGCCCATGTTGGGCTCGATGGAAGTCTGCGTGGACGCGGCCGCGACCGGGAGACTGGAATGAGCGTCAATGCCAAGGTTTTTCGCGCACGTCAGGCGATGGGGCGCAGCGTACGCGGAACTGCGCTGGTGGCGCACGACGGTTTTTCCGCGCGTTATGACCTGGATCGCATTGCCGGCATATTCTCTCGCCCCACCCACAAGCTGGCCGGCCAGTCATACGTAGGCCGGATATTGGTGTTGGACACCGCCAAGGGTGGCGTAGCCAGCGCATGGATGCTGCACGAAATGCAATCGCGGGGCATGGCGCCGCTTGCATTTGTTTTCAACTCCGTGAACCCCATTCTCGCCCAAGGTGCTGCGCTGGGCGATATGCCGATGCTTGCCGGGTTTGACGAAGATATCACTGTCGCTATTCCCAATGGTGCCGAATTAGAAGTGGATCCTAAATTAGGCGTGGTGACGGTGGTAGGTTAAGTGAGCCTCCACCCATCAAGCCGCTCTCTACCGATCCGAATAAATTCCACGAACTTCTAGGACACGAAAAGGCTTGCGTATTGTTTTGGCGCAGGAGGAGAGAACTCCTGTTAGCCCGGAATCATCGCGGGGCATTAGCGGACGTCGCTTTTGATGAGCTCAATGTAGAAGCGGGTCGCCCGCACTAAGTTCTCGAGCGACAGGCGCTCGTTAGTGCCATGAAAGCCCGCAAGATCCTGTGCGGAGATCATCATCGGATTGAAGCGGTATGCGTTGTCCGCTACGGTTTCATAATACCTGCTATCGGTGCCCGCGATCGTGATGCCAGGCGCTACCACTGCGTCGCCATACACCTGCCGCACTGCATTTGCCATGGCACGGAAGGCCGGCGAATCGACGGCGGCGACGCGGGAGGCCCCGTACCCGAGGAGCATCCTGATGCTGACGCGGTCGTCGGCGATAGTATTCTTCACGTAATCGATGACCCGCTCCGGGGTATCGCGCGGATGGAGGCGGAAATTCACTGTGGCGGTGGCCTCGATCGGGAGCACATTCTCCTTCACGCTGCCCGACAGCATCGTCGGCGCGGTGGTGGTGCGAAGCATCGCATTCGAGGCCGGCGACTTAGCCAACTCGCGTTCGATCAGCGCGCCGAACAGCCACTGGTTGGCGAACAGCACTCTCTTGCCGAACGACATGTGACGGGCAAGCCCGCTAAACATCTCGCCGCTGACACCGTCCAGTCCGCCGGGCAACGGCGCTTGCTCTAGCGCAACAATCGCCCGGGCCAGAATGCCCACCGCGGTTTCGCGTGGCGGCATCGATGAGTGGCCGCCCGCGGCGTGCGCGGTGAGATTGAGCGTCAGATAGCCTTTCTCGGTAACGTTGATGCTGGCCACGGGCTGGGCCAGACCGGGCACGATTCCGTCGAGGACGAACGAGCCTTCGTCGAGCGACCAGGCAAGGCGGATGTTTTGCGCCTTAAGATGGGCCACGACTGCTGCGGCACCCGTGTCGTCAACGAGTTCCTCCTTGTGGTCAAAGCTGAGATAAATCGTCTGCTGCGGTTTGTAGCCTTGTTTGAGCAGGTAGGTAACCGCTTCGAGGATGGTGATCACCGCACCCTTGTCATCCAGCGTGCCACGACCCCAAACGTAGCCTTCGGCAATGTCGCCGGCGAAAGGCGGATGCTTCCAGGCCCCTTCCGTGCCGGGAATGACCGGCACAACGTCATAGTGGGCGGCCAACATGGCGGGTTTGGCTGCGGAATCTTTGCCGGCCCATTTGTAGAGAACGGTACGGTTACCCAAGATTTCCCGCGACAGCCCTTGATGCACCTCAGGATAGGTCGCCGCGAGCCACGCGACAAAACCGTCGAAAGGCGCCGGATCGATGGGCGCTGGTGGTTGATTCGAAATGGTGGCAAATCGCACCGCTTGGGATAGATGGACAGCAACTGCCTGAGCATCGATAACGTGGGCGACCGGTTCGACCTTCGCTTGCTCTGGCGGTAGAAAAACTGCGGCGCGATAAACGACGACGCCTGTTAGCACAAGCACCACGGCCCCTAGCCCTAGCAGCGGTTTCTTCAACACAGTTCTGTCTCCCTGACGCCGGGATACGCGGCGATGTCCGGCATATTACCTTGCCGCGCGTCCTTTTTTTGGCTGTTCGTTGTTATCCGGTCAGCCAAGCGACCGGATGTCGCGGCGCGCCAGCGGCTGTTTCCGGGCGAGAGCGGTCTCTCCCGTGTTAAAGTCGGATTGACACAATTATCGGGGGACAGCTTAACCAAGTAAAATAATCGGGCCCGGCAGAAGACAAACAGATAAGTCCGGCCCCACACGCGCGGTGCGACCAGGGGGATAACTGCGTCATGAATCAGATCGGGAAATTCCAGCTCAGAAAGGTGCTCGGTAAGGGCGCATCAGGGACGGTCTATCTCGCCCTCGACACGTTCTCGGGAAGCGAGGTTGCACTGAAAGTGCTGCATCCCGAAGTCGTGCAGAGTCCGGATTTCGACCGGACAACGACCATGCAATTCATGACCGAGGCGTCGCTAGCCGGCAAGCTCTCGCATCCGCATATTGTGTCGATCCTCGAAGCCTCCGTGAGCGAGGACTCCGGCTACATCGCGCTCGAGTACGTCCCCGGGGGCGACCTGTTCCAATACACCACGCCCGGGAAGCTTCTCTCGCCGGAAGACGCCATACAGATCGCCTTCAAGTGCTGTGGCGCACTCGATTACGCGTTCCGGCAGGGTATCGTCCACCGTGACATCAAGCCGGCAAACATCATGGTTGTAAGCGGCACCAACATCAAGGTGGCGGATTTCGGCGCCGCGTACCTGCGGACGGCCGCGGGTACGCAACTCGCGGACATCGGCTCGCCCTCGTACATGTCGCCCGAGCAGGTAAAGCACGAGCCGCTCGACTATTGCAGCGACATGTTCACGCTCGGAGTGGTGTTGTATCAGCTGTTTACGGGACAGCGGCCCTTCGGGGCGGCCACACTCGAGGAGCTTTTCGCAAAAATTCTCGGCGAGGTAGCTGCGGCGCCGAGCTCGCTGCGGCCCGAGCTCAGCAAGGAAATCGACGAGATTCTCCTGCGGATGATGGCGAAGAACCCGGCGGAACGTTATCCGTCCTGGGGCGACCTGGCACTGGATATCGCGAAAGTCGGGCGCCTCAGTGTCTACCAGAGCGCGATTCCGGACAGCGAGAAATTCCTCGCCCTGAAGAAGGTGCGGCTACTCAGCCAACTCGACGATTCCGAGTTGTGGGAGCTTGTGCACACGGGCAAGTGGTCGCGGGTGCCGCCGCGCGCTGCCCTCGTGCGCGAGGGCGAGACCGGGAAAAGCCTCTTCTTTCTTGGCAGCGGGCAGGCCAAGGTCACCAGGCAAGGCCGGCTGCTTAACGTGCTCGACGCGGGCGAATGCGTCGGCGAGCTGGCTTACATAAAAGAGGGCGGAATCGTCCGGCAGGCAACGGTGGAGACCATGGCGGACGTCCTGCTCGTGGAGTTCGAGCGAGAGATGCTCGACAAGGTTAGCCTGAAGTGTCGCTATCAGCTTTCCCTGGCATTGATGCACTCGCTGGTCGACCGTCTCTCACTCGCCGACGAGCGGCTCGTACGGGCGGAGTGATCCTCCTGCAGGTCACAAACCGGCCGGAGAACCAGCAGGGACGCCGGCTTCCGGCTTGCTGCCGCGGTCGGGTAAGTGAACGCTGACGCCACCGCTTACGCTGCGGCGGAAACGGCGTAGACTTGCGAACGCTGTAGGGAGCACCCGAAGAATCGGCCGCTCGAGCCGGTCCGCACGTTCACCTTTCGGCCCGCAGGCCCGCCCTTTCGGTACAGGTCTGTACCGCTCTGGAATGAAGCGGGGGAGCAAATCAAGTAGCTGAGGGCAAAAATTGATTCCAGGAGGTAACATGATCAAAAACGTGATCGCAGTGGCCGGCGCAATCGTCATCGCCGCGCTTGCCGCGGTGCCCGCCGCGGCGCAGTACCCGTCCAAGCCCATCCGCATCGTCCTCCAGTTTCCTGCGGGCGGCGCGACCGATGCGGCAGCGCGCATTCTGGGACAGGCGCTGACCCAGTCGATGGGGCAGCCGGTGCTCGTGGAAAACCGGCCCGGTGCCGACGGCGCCATCGCGGCGGACGTGGTCGCGAAGGCGGCGCCGGACGGCTACACGGTGTTCCTCGCTTCCAACACGCCGATGATGCAAGTGCCGCTGCTGCGCAAGAATCCGCCCTACGACCCGGTGGCCGACTTCACGCCGATCACGGATATCGGGCGCTACATCTTCGTCCTGGTAGTCAATCCCTCCCTGCCGGTGAAGTCGGTGGCGGAGCTGGTCGCGTACGCGCGGGCGAACCCCGGCAAGCTGAACTTCGGCAGCTTCAGCAGCGTCGGCCAGCTCGTGTTCGCGCAGATGCGCGCATCGACCAATACCGACATGGTACTCATCCCCTACAAGGGCGAAGCCCCGACGATCGTCGACGTGCTGGCCGGCCGCACGCACTTCACGTTCGCGACGCCCGCCTCCACGCTCGCGCACATCAAGGAAGGAAAGCTTCGCCCGCTCGCCATCCTGCTGGCCACACGCAGCGGGCTCCTGCCGGAGGTTCCCACCACCGTGGAAGCCGGTATGGCGCCGTTCAGCGTCGCGACCTTCGTCTCGCTGTTCGGTCCGGCCCGCATGCCGCCCGACATCGTTGCGCGGCTGAACAAGGAGTTCAATGCGGCCATGCAGCTTCCGGGGATGCGCGAGCAGATTGAACGCCAGGGCGTGCAGCTCACGGGCTCCACCCCCGAGGAACTCGGGAGCTTCATCCGGCAGCAACTCGATGCCTGGGGACGCGCGTTTCGCGAAGCCGGGATGAAACCGGAGTAGCGTCAGACGGCAGTTTACACGGGCGGCGCGGCATGTCCGCGTGCTGCCGATTACGGCGGAGATCGCCGTGCTGTCCCACTACGCGCCCGCCCACCATGGTGAAGAGCGACTGGATGCCGCCCAGGGCGCCCAGGGTGTAGATTAGCGGCTGCGCGGGAAGGTGAACGGCGCCTTGCGTTCGCCGATCCCGTTCTGTAGGCCATAACTTGAAAACCTGAGAGAGGAAAGCATGCAAATATTATTGCGCCTGGTTGCGGCAGTTCTGATCTGCTTGCCAGGCATCAGCGGCGCGGCGTATCCGGAGCGCGCCATCACCATGATCGTCGCCTTTTCTCCGGGCGGCGGCACCGACGTGGTCGCGCGGGCGCTGGTGCCCTACCTGGAAAAGCACATCGGCGGAAATGCGAAGATCGTGATCCTGAACCGCGCGGGCGCGGGCGGCGACATCGGCTTCGCTGCGCTCGCCGGCGCGCCGGCCGACGGCTACACCATCGGCTTCATCAATTCGCCGAGCTTTCTCGCGCTCCCGCTCGAGCGTCCGACCAAGTACACCTGGCAAAGCTTCGACCTGCTCGGCAACGTGGTCGACGACCCGGCGAGCTTTGCCGTGCATGCCGATTCCCCAATCAAGAACCTCGCCGACCTCGCCGCCTTCGCCAAGGCCAACCCGGGCGCGCTGAGCGTCGGCACACCCGGCGTTGGATCGCCCGGCCACCTGGCGGCAATAATGTTTGGAAAGCTTGCCGGAGCAGTCGTGAACCATATCCCGTTCAAGGGTGCAGGAGACCTGCGCGCTCCGCTTGCCGGCAAACAGATCATTCTCGGCGCGATCAGCATCGGCGAGTCATTCCAGGCGATCAAGGGCGGCGTGCCGCTTCGCATCCTGGCCCAGCTGAGCGCGGCCCGGACCACGCTCGCGCCCGATCTTCCGACGGCCAAGGAGCAGGGTTACCCGCTCGTGTTGTCCTCGCTCCGCGGCGTGGCCGCGCCCAAGGGGCTGCCCGCCGACATCCGCGAGCGACTGGCGAAGGCCCTGGAGCGCGCCGTGGCGGACCCGGAATTCCAGGCCAAGTCCTTGCAGTACTACGCGCCTTTGCGCTACCTGTCGCCCGCCCAGTTCGAAGTCACGCTGCGCGAAGACGACGCGCAGATCCGTCAATTGTGGAAAGAGACACCCTGGGCGGACAAGTAGCGGTTCGGCGAATCACTTAGTGCCGTAACAAAAGTCATTTTGTTACGGTCCGATTTAGGGGAGCACGAGGGGAGCAGGGAGGGAAAGGAAGGGACCCTCCCCTTCCTTGGCCCCTCGTTTTGTTACAGACTTTCAGAGGGAATGCACGGCCATCAACTGCCGCGCATGGACGTGCATCGATTCGTCAACGGCCAGCCCCTCCCGGATCCGTTCCAGCAGCAGCGGCTTCTCCTGCGGAAATCGATAACCCTCGTAATCCTGCCGGAAGAGGAGCCCGCCGCGGCGGTCCGCCCAGGCGTTCATCGCATGGTCGAAGCAGACCTTCGAGCTCACCTCGAGTCCGCCGATCATCCACGCCAGTTCCTCCAGCCGCTCATGCGGCGAGGAGAGGTGCAGGCGACCCTGCGCGACCTCTTCGAACAGCGGCGTTCCCGGCCGGGGAACCAGGGGCCGGGAACGAATATAGTGGGGATTGATCGCCGAAAGCACGCGGGCCGTATTCTCCGCATGCTGGCGCCACCGCTCCCTGCCGCCCAGATCCGGCATCCAGTACTCGGACACCTGGAACCCCGCGGCGACGGCCTTGCGCCCCCCTTCGATCTGCTCGGCACTCGTCACCCCCTTGTGCACGAGGGTCAGCACTTCGTCATCCCCCGTCTCCAGACCGATGTGCAGGCGGTCCAGACCGGCCTCGCGGATCATCCTGAGTTCCTCCGGCTTTCTTTTGGACAGCGTTTTCGAGCGGGTATAGGTGGTCACCCGGGTCAAGGAGCTCAGCGTTTGCCGCAAGTGCTTCAGCACTGCCATGTACTCGCGAGGCCGCATGCTCATGCTGTCGGCGTCCTGCAGGAAGGCCGTTCTCCCGCCCGAAGAGAGCCAGTTGAACACCGTGACGAAGCTCGGATCCCCGATAAGATCGCGGCCGTCGGCGAGCAGGGCGGCCCCTACGTCGCGGGTGATCTCACCGCCCATCCCTAGTTTCCATGAAACCGCCGTGATTTCATCGCGGATCGCCGCAACCCGGTCGATATCGGCTGTGACCTCCTCCACATGTCGATAGACGAAGCGATGTCCCTTGTACATCTCGCAGAAGGTGCATCGGTTCCACGGACAATTTTCGCTCACCCTCAGGAGCAGGGAGGCGCTGCCCCCCTCGCTCGGCGGCCGGTATGCCCCTATCCTGAAGGAGAGCGCCCGCAGCCTCTCGACATGCTCCCGAAGACCCTTGCAGTCCGCCATCATCGCCACGCCCCTCCGGATTTACCCGTTTCAGTCGTACCATGGACGCCGCGGGACCGCAACCGAAATCAAAAAAACGCTTCCACGCTGCAGAGCTGTTCTTGAACTCACGGGTCAGCCGTAATCGCAATTTGCGGAGCGGACGGCGGGAAATTTGATCTCGCTGTCCGGAACACTCAACTTCATCTCAGGGCCGCGACGGCGCCGGTCTGGGCTGCGCCGGCAGCGGGTGGCGCGAGCCGTCGCGGACTGCTTCCTCGCGGCTGCGCTCCAGCAGCAGCCATTCCTTCAGGCCTTCGGGCGTGTCGCAATCCACGCCATGGTTCAGCCTGCAGCGCTCTTTGGCACGCTCGGCCCGCTGATCCTTGGCTGCCGCCCGCTCGCCCGGAGGGGTCTGCGTCTGCGCCGCAACGGGCGCAGACACAAGAACCGCCAGGGCAATCGCGAGCGTCCGGAAGTCAATCGTCATGTCAGAATCTTACCCCGATGCCGACAGCGTGACGAGCACGCACAAGAGAATATTCATCGGGCGACTCCGGATAGGAAATTCAATCCGGCCGCGAAGCCCGAACGGCCCGCCGGCTCGGTGATTCGGTCCGGGACGCAATTCGATGGCCGATTTTCTGCGCGACGCAACAGCTCCGCCGGCGATTTCTACCTCCTGCTTGATGTACGTCAAGCCAAGGCGCTGCCAACGGCCATTTGCAGGAGTAGCATAGTCGATGACTCCCTGAGGAGGGTCCGTGCGCGGCGTCCTCGCTGTGCTGGGCGATGCGGTACCGCCCGGCGTGCAGCACTGCGGATGCGGCAACGGGGATTGAAGTGTCCATCCCTCGCTCCCTCTGATCGAGCAGTGTCCGGCCATAACGCCGGCCCAGTCTCTTGACCATCGCCAATTACGTGGAACACCATGGAGAATTAGCTATGCCCGCAAAAAATCCCGTCCCTCACGGCGCCCCGAGTCCCAGCTACAGCATCACCCTGCGTGTCCAGGTGAAAAACCGCGTCGGCATGCTGGGCAAGCTCACCTCCACCATCGGTTCCATCGGCGGCGACATCGGCGCCATCGACCTGGTTTCCGCCACCAAAGACCAGGTGGAGCGCGACATTACCATCAATGTCGGTGACACCCGGCACGGCCAGGAGGTGATCGAGGCCATCAAGCAACTTGAAGGCGTACGGATCGTCAACGTGTCCGACCGCACCTTCCTGATGCACCTCGGCGGAAAGATCGAGATCGTCGGCAAGATACCGCTTCGCACCCGCGCCGACCTGTCGATGGCCTATACGCCGGGCGTGGCCCGGGTCTGCATGGCCATTGCCGAGGACAAGACGAGAGCGCAAGTCCTGACCATCAAGAAGAACTGCATTGCGATAGTCTCCGACGGCACGGCGGTACTGGGGCTGGGGGACATCGGCCCGGAAGCGGCGATGCCGGTGATGGAGGGCAAGGCGATGCTGTTCAAGGAATTCGGTGGAGTGGATGCGTTCCCCATCTGCCTCGCCACCAAGGACACCGAGGAGATCATCCGCATTGTGATCGCGCTGGCGCCGACATTCGGCGGCTTCAACCTCGAGGACATCTCTGCGCCGCGCTGCTTCGAGATCGAGGAACGCCTCAAGGCGGCCCTCGACATCCCGGTCTTCCACGATGACCAGCATGGCACCGCCGTGGTGGTGCTGGCAGCGGTGATCAATGCGCTCAAGATCGTCAGAAAGAAAATGGCCGATCTGAAGGTGGTGGTCAACGGCGTCGGGGCCGCCGGGGTCGCCTGCAGCAAGATGCTGATGGCCGCCGGCGTGACCAACGTCGTCGGCTGCGACCGCACCGGCGCGATCTACAAGGGGCGCAAGGAGAACATGAACGTGGCCAAGAACTGGTTCGCCGCCCACACCAACCCCGGAAAATTCAAGGGAACGGTCCTGCAGGCGATGCAGGGGGCCGACCTGTTGCTGGGGGTATCCGCCCCGGGAACCATCACCCGCGAAGCGGTGCAGAGCATGGCCAAGGATTCCATGGTCTTCGCCTTGGCCAACCCCACGCCCGAGATCATGCCTGAGGACATTCAGGACTGCGCCCGGATCATTGCCACCGGCCGCAGCGACTACCCGAACCAGATCAACAATGTACTGTGCTTTCCGGGGATCTTCCGCGGCGCCCTCGACTGCCGCGCCACCTGCATCAACGAAGAGATGAAGCTCGCGGCGGCGCAGGCCATCGCCAGCGTGGTGAGAAAGCACGAGCTGTCGGAGGACTACATCATCCCCAGCGTCTTCAACCGCAAAGTGGCGCAGGTCGTAGCCAAGGCAGTCGCGCAGGCGGCCCACGAGAGCGGCGTCGCCCGCAAGCGCCGCACCCACTTGAACCTCTACCACTCCTAGCCCTGAGCCCCAACAGCGGTGCTAGCTCGAATTGTGGGACACTACGCGGTACGAACCGCGTCCGCCCCGTGTTTCTAATCCGGCATCAACAGGGAACCCGGCTTGACACGGGCCGCGAGCCTGGCGCCGGTTTTCAGCACCACCACTTCGTCGCTAAGTATGTGGACGGCTTCGTTCAGCAAAACGTCTTTGCCATTTTTCCGCACTTTTTCAGCCGCCAGTTCGTTGGCGAGATTGCGTTCGTCAGCCTGCAGGCCATCATCCCGAAGCGCACTGCCCTTCCCCGGCGCGGGTTCCTTGCCAACCACATCCTCGTGGGCGCTGTTGCCAGTATCCCTCCGTGATTCGCGGGACTTAAGCCGGGCCTCTTGGGCGTCCCGTTCCTTGCGTCGTTCGGCTTCGTTCAGTGAGACCAGGTTTTTCTTGCGCTGAAGCTTGAATTCGGCGATGTCTTCTTGCAGGTACTGGAAGTCCTTGTCCATTTTCACACGGGCCTCATGCAGTGTCACGAGGATGGGTAACAGACCTTTCAAGTCGCCGGTGGGCGAATAGTCTGCCGCCTTGATCTGCGCCCAGGGGAGTGCGTTGTCGAAGCTAGATTCGCCAAAGTTTTCCGCATCGGAAACCGCAGGGAAGAGGATATCCGGCTTCACGCCACGCAATTGTGTAGTACCTCCATTGATGCGAAAAAACTGTGCGACGGTCATTTTCAGTTCGCCGAATTGCGGTTTGTTATTTTTGGCAACTTGATCGAGATTGACCATGGTTTGCACGGTGCCTTTGCCAAAACTCGGTTCACCCATAATCAGGCCGCGGCCATAATCCTGAATGGCGGCAGCAAAGATCTCCGACGCCGATGCCGAACTTCGGTTAATCAGGACGCCAAGGGGGCCATCCCAGGCGACACCGGCCTGCGTGTCGCTCTCCACAGAGATCTCACCGCCTGCGTTGCGCTGTTGCACCACTGGTCCCTTGTCAATAAACAAACCAGTGAGTTCAACCGCTTCCATTAATGAACCACCGCCGTTATTGCGCAAGTCGATCAGTACGCTGTCGACCTTTTCCTCTTTCAACTCGTCCAGCAGGCGGGCCACATCGCGGGTCGCGCTCTTGTAAGCCTGGACGCCTTTTTGTCTGGCTACGAAATCCTCATAGAAGGAGGGAAGGGATATCACACCGACGCGGCGAGTGGCCTTCCCGTCCATTATGGAGTGGACGGATGCTTTAGCGGCCTGCTCCTCCAGACTGATCGTTTTCCGAATGAGAGAAACTAGTTTGTGTTTGCCATCGGGCCCGGCGTCCGCCGGGAGCACGTCGAGCAGGACGACCGAGTCAGCCGCGCCGCGAATCAGCGCAACAGTGTCGTCCAGGCGCCAGCCCAGGGTATCCGTCATGACGCCGCTTTCGCCCTGAGCGACGCCGACAATGCGGTCCCCGATTTTCAGTTGGCCCGAGAGACTTGCAGGCCCCCCCGGTACCAGTTCTCGTATCGTGGTGTATTCATCCAACTCCGCCAGTACTGCACCTATCCCGATCAGGGAGAGTCTCATCGAAATGTCGAAATCCTCCGCTGCCCGTGGTCCCAGGTAGTTGGTGTGGGGCTCAATGGCCATGGTGTAGGCGTTCATGTATGTCTGAAAGGCGTCTGCGCTCTTTACCCGGCCGATGCGCTTCAGGAAATTGTCATAACGCTTATCAAGTATTTCGACGATGCTCTTGTCACTCTTCCCGGCAAGCTTGAGCCGTAGCCAGTCGTTCTTGACCCGCTTGCGCCACAGCTCGCGCATTTCCGATTCGGTTTTCGGCCAGGCTCCCTTTTCCCGTGCGTATTGGTAGCTTTCGTTCTGCTGGAAATCAAACCCCTTTTTGAGCAGAGTGCGGGCATACGCAAAACGCTCGGCCGCCCGATACTCGTAAAGATTGAAAATGGCGAATGGAACGGTAA
>CABEAO010000261.1_pt1 | contig 13338 bp, 9 predicted proteins | sample 3132401 | NCBI WGS metagenome assembly CABEAO01 (sample SAMEA5534343, study PRJEB31848) | metagenome | biome: tundra; feature: field; material: soil | place: USA | collected 2013-05 | depth 0.45 m
GCTTTACTGCGGGCAATGACATCTTCATCAAGCTGATGGGCGCGACCTCGACGCTCTATCTCGATGATGCGCCAGGGCTGCCGCAATCGTTCCTGTGGGCAAAGGCGCCCAAGACCATTCATCTTGATTACCCGGCGCGTTCCGCCGACGGCATGGTGGTCGATGGCACGGCGAAGAACCCGCTCACGTTTGTGGCGGCATCCTCCGGTGCCAGCGGCCTGTTCTACGGCGCCGCGATGACTCCGGCCATCCTCGGAACCGGTCTCGAAGTGACCTACGCCTACGGTACCGGCATACCTGGCGGTACCACGGTCGCGCTGACTGTTGTTGACGCGGTGATGGCAGCAATCAATCGCCCCACTAACCCGCTGCCACCGGGCACATTCGGTCCTAACCTGGGGCCGCAGACGGGATCGGGCGGGACGCTAGGCTCGGGCGAGATAGGCGGCACCGAAGGCACATTTGGCGGGGACGACAACGACAGCAACAAGACGGACAAAGAAACCGGGCTTAAGAAACAAGCGGACAAACCGACCATTAAGAAACTCGCCACCTGCAGCTAACCGGAGACATGACCATGCGTAAATCCGCACTCATCCTGGCCGGGCTGCTGCTCCTGGCGGCGGGCACCCTAAGCGGCGTCGTGCATGCGGCGAGCGCGGTCGGGCAGGTCACACACCTCTCGGGCACACTCACGGCCAAGCGCGCGGACGGCAGCGTCAAGTTGTTCGCGGTGAAATCCGAAGTCCAGGAGGGTGACACGCTCAGCACCGAGCAGGACACCTATGCCCGGATCAAATTCGCCGACGGCGGCGAGGTCGTGCTGCGGCCGGGATCGCAGTTGAAGGTCGCTGCCTATGCGTTTGATCAGGCCAAGCCCCAGTCCGACAACATCGTGCTCAACATGCTGAAAGGCGGCCTGCGCGCGGTGACCGGACTAGTGGGAAAACGCAATCGCGACGCGGTGAGCTTCGCCACCACCACAGCCACCATCGGCATCCGCGGCACCCACTTTGGCGCCCTGATCTGCCAGAACGACTGCGGCGGCATCCCCACCGTCTCCGGCAAGCCGCCGGAGAACGGCCTGCACCTGGACGTCGCCGACGGCGCGATCGTGGTCAAGAACGCGGCCGGCGAACAGGTGATCACCAGCGGTGAGTTCGGTTTCGTGCAAAACGCCAACACGCCGCCGGTGATTGTGCCGCCGTCGCAGGGGATTCAGGTGACCATGCCCTCGAGCATCAGCCAGAACAAATCATCCGGTGGCGGCATCGGCAAGGCCAGCGACAACCAGTGCGCGGTGCAGTAGGGTAGGAGGCCCGCCCTCGGGCCGATCGGGTTGTGGGAGCGAGCTTGCTCGCGAACTGCGAAATTCGCGAGCAAGCTCGCTCCCACGACCCCGCCCACAAGCTTAGACGTCCCCTTTACCCTTCAACCGGGCCTTGAGATCGGCGAACGCCTTGTAGGTGGAAGGCGGGTCCGGATCACCGCCGCGTGCCGCCTCGCCGCGCCCGGCAGAATCCAGATAGCGCGCGTGCTCGTTTTCGTGACAGTAGATGCACAGCAGTTCCCAGTTGCTGCCGTCGGGCGGATTGTTGTCGTGATTGTGGTCCTTGTGGTGCACCGTGAGTTGCTGCACATTCGCACGGGTGAATTCGCGCGCGCAGCGTCCGCAGACCCAGGGATAGATCTTGAGCGCCTGCTCGCGATAATCCTGTTCCCGCAGCTCGCGCTTGCGACGGGCTTCGGCCACAATCCGGTCCATTTTGCCGGTGTCGGGCTGTGTCTTGTTCGACGGCATGTGCTCATCCTCCACTTTGGATCATTGTGCACCTCGGCTGTTCGATCTTCAACCGCGCTTCCGCTATAATCACGCTTTAACGGCGCAAGCTTTCATGGCTGAAATCCTCAAGCTGCGCGGCAGCCCCGCGCTCTCCGCGTTCCGTCTGGAAAAACTGCACGCCCGCCTGGCCGAAATCGCGCCGGGCGCGCGCATTGCCGGCACCGAATTCTGGCATTTCGTCGAGACCGCGCATGCGCTCGATGCGCGCGAGCGCGCGGTGCTCGGGCAGTTGCTCGTCTATGGCGAACCGGTGCGGCCGGCGCCGCCCCCGGGCGAACTGTATCTGGTGGTGCCGCGCATCGGCACCATCTCGCCCTGGTCGTCCAAGGCCACCGACATCGCGCGCCAGTGCGGCCTGCCGGCGGTGCAACGCATCGAGCGCGGCATCGCCTATTACGCCGCGGGCGCAGGCGCGGAGCGGGGAGAGATCGCGGCCCGGCTGCACGATCGCATGACCGAGACCGTGCTTGATACCCTGGATCAAGCGGAGCAACTGTTCCGCCATGTCGAGCCGCGGCCGCTGGCGTCGATCGATTTGCTCGCGCGCGGCCGCGCGGCGCTGGAGGAGGCGAATCGCGCCATGGGCCTGGCGCTGTCTGCCGACGAGATCGACTATCTGCTCGAGAACTTCCGCCTCATCGGCCGCGATCCCACCGACGCCGAACTGACCATGTTCGCGCAGGCCAATTCCGAGCACTGCCGCCACAAGATTTTCAACGCATCCTGGGTGATCGACGGCGTGGCCGAGGAGCATACGCTGTTCGGCATGATCCGCGAGACGGAGAAGGCCAATCCGCAGGGCACGGTGCTCGCCTATTCGGACAACTCCGCCATCATGGAGGGGCGCGAGATCGATCGCTTCTACCCCGACGCAGCCGGCCGCTACGCCTATCACCGCGAGGCCACGCACACCCTGATGAAGGTAGAGACGCACAACCATCCGACCGCGATCTCGCCCTTTCCCGGCGCGGCCACCGGCTCGGGCGGCGAAATCCGCGACGAGGGGGCGACCGGCCGCGGAGCCAGGCCCAAAGCCGGCCTCGCCGGTTTTTCGGTGTCGAACCTGCGCCTTCCGGGCTTCGTGCAGCCGTGGGAAGCGGATCACGGCAAGCCCGGGCGCATCGCCTCGGCTTTGAGCATCATGCTCGAAGGGCCGATTGGTGCCGCGTCATTCAACAACGAGTTCGGCCGCCCCAATCTCGCCGGTTATTTCCGCAGCTTCGAGATGGAGGCGGGCGGCGAGCTGCGCGGCTATCACAAACCGATCATGATCGCAGGCGGCGTGGGCAATATCGCCGCGCGCGATGCATTCAAGTCCGGACTGCCGGTTGGCTCGGCGCTGATCCAGCTCGGCGGGCCGGGCATGCTCATCGGCATGGGCGGCGGCGCCGCATCCAGCATGGCCACCGGCACCAACACGGAGGACCTGGACTTCGATTCGGTGCAGCGCGGCAATGCCGAAATCCAGCGCCGCGCGCAGGAAGTCATCGACCGCTGCTGGCAGCTCGGTGATGCCAATCCGATCCTGTCGATTCACGACGTCGGCGCGGGCGGGCTGTCGAATGCGCTGCCCGAACTGGCGCATGGAGCCGGCCGCGGCGCGCGCCTGAGCCTGCGCGCCGTGCCCAGCGAAGAGCCGGGCATGTCGCCACGCGAAATCTGGTGCAACGAGGCGCAGGAGCGCTACGTGCTCGCCGTCGATCCTGCGCGGATCGGGGAGTTTCGCGCCATCTGCGAGCGCGAGCGCTGCCCCTTTGCCGTGCTCGGCGAAGCGACGCTGGCACCGCAGCTCACGCTCGCCGACGAGCGCTACGCCAACAAGCCGGTGGACATGGACTTGGGCGTGCTGCTCGGCAAGCCGCCGCGCATGCTGCGCGAGGTGACGCACCGCGAGCGGGAGCTTGCGCCGTTCTCCGCCGCGGGCATCGCGCTGGAGGAAGCCTGCTACCGCGTGCTGCGCCACCCGACCGTGGCCGACAAGACTTTTCTGATCAGCATCGGCGATCGCACCGTGGGCGGGTTGTGCGCGCGCGATCCCTTCGTCGGGCCGTGGCAGACGCCGGTGGCCGACTGCGCCGTGACCCTGCTCGGTTTCGGCGAATACGCCGGCGAAGCCTATTGCATGGGCGAGCGCGCGCCGCTTGCGCTCATCGACGCACCGGCCTCGGGGCGCATGGCCGTGGGCGAGGCGCTCACCAATCTGGCTGCGGCGCCGGTGGAGCTGTCGCGGGTCAAGCTTTCGGCCAACTGGATGGCGGCGGCGGGGCACGCGGGCGAGGACGCGGCGCTGTTCGACACGGTGCGCGCGGTGGCGCTGGAGCTGTGCCCGGCGCTGGGCATCGGCATTCCGGTGGGGAAAGATTCGCTGTCGATGAAGACCACCTGGGAAGAGGCCGGGCGGAAAAAGGAAGTCGTCGCGCCGATCTCGCTGATTGTCTCCGCCTTCGCTCCCTGCGCCGACGCGCGTCGCGTGCTCACGCCGCAACTGCGCCTGGATGCCGGCGCGACCGAACTGATCCTCGTCGATCTTGGGCGCGGCAGGAACCGCCTTGGGGGCTCCATCCTGGCCCAGGTCTACGGGCAGATCGGCAACGCGGCGCCGGACGTCGACGACGCCGCGGCGCTCAGGCGCTTTTTCGGTGCGGTGCAGGCGCTCAATCGCGACGGCCTGCTGCTCGCCTATCACGACCGCTCCGATGGCGGCCTGTTCGCTGCGGCATGTGAAATGGCGTTCGCCGCGCATTGCGGCGTGACGCTCGATCTCAATGCCCTCGATCTCGATTCGCTCTGCAACGATGCCGGCGGCAACGGGAGCGCGCCTGTGCCCGCGGCCGGACGCGATCCCGAGGGCGACCCCGGGCGCGTGCTCGCAGCGCTGTTCGCCGAGGAGCTGGGCGCGGTGCTGCAGGTGCGCGCGCAGGATCGCGACGCCGTGCTCTCGCGCCTCGGCGCGGAGGACCTGCAGGCGCGGACTATCGGCAGTCCCAACGAGCACGACGAAATCCGCCTCGTGCACGGCACGATGCCGCTGTTCGCAGCGAAGCGTATCGAGCTGCAGCGCGCCTGGTCCGAAACCACCTGGCGCATGCAGGCGCTGCGCGACAATCCAGAATGCGCGCGCGAGGAATACGAGCGCATCCTCGATGCGGGCGATCCGGGGCTGCACGCGAAGCTCAGCTTCGATCCGGCGAAGGACATAGCGGCGCCCTACATCGCCAAAGGCGCCCGGCCCAGGATTGCCATCCTGCGCGAGCAGGGCGTGAACGGGCACGTGGAAATGGCGGCGGCCTTCGACCGCGCCGGTTTCGACGCGACCGACGTGCACATGAGCGACATCATTTCCGGGCGCGTCTCGCTCTCAAACTACAAGGGCTTCGCCGCCTGCGGCGGCTTCTCCTACGGCGACGTGCTCGGCGCGGGCGAAGGCTGGGCCAAGTCCATCCTGCTCAACGCGCGCGCGCGCGACGGGTTCGAGGCCTTCTTCCGCCGCAGCGACGTATTTGCGCTGGGCGTGTGCAACGGCTGCCAGATGATGAGCAATTTGCGCGAAATCATTCCCGGCAGCGCGCACTGGCCGAAGTTCCTGAAGAACAAGTCGGAGCAATTCGAGGCGCGCTTCGTCATGGTCGAGGTGGTTGAGAGCCCGTCGCTGTTCTTCGCCGGCATGGCCGGCAGCCGCCTGGCGGTGGCCACCGCCAACGGCGAGGGCAGGGCGGTGTTCGCCGATGGTGCCGCTCAGGCGAAGGCGCTGGTGGCGCTCAGATTCGTCGATAACCGCGGCGCGCCGACCGAGGCCTATCCGGCCAACCCCAACGGCTCGCCTGCCGGCATCACCGGGCTCACCACTGCCGACGGCCGCTTCACCATACTCATGCCGCATCCGGAGCGCGTGTTCCGCAGCGTGCAGCAGTCCTGGCACCCGCAGGGCTGGGCAGAGGATAGTCCCTGGATGCGCATGTTCCGCAATGCGCGCGCCTGGGTCGGATAGATGCAAGCTCCGGCCATTCTGGGCAACCGCGTGGAGCTGCAGTTGCTCACCACGCTGCGCTGCAATCTCAAGTGCAGCTATTGTTCGCTCGGCGTGGGCGATGTGCTGGGCTCGCAGCGCAACGTCACCTACTCCCTGGACGCGCTCGATGCGTTCATCGCGACGCATCTCGCCGGGCATGAGATCTACGTCACTTTCTACGGCGGCGAGCCGACGCTGAATCTCGACCTGATGACGGCGGTGATGAAGCGCCATCCCGGGTTTCGTTTCCAGTTGCAGACCAACGGCACCCTGCTCGATGGCCTGCCGGACTGGGTTCTCGCCAGTCTCTCCAATATCCTGGTGTCGATAGACGGCGGCGAGAAGGTCACCGACGGCTACCGCGGACGGGGGATTTACCGCCAGGTGCTGAAAAATGTTAACGCAATACGCGACCGGGTCGGCGGCACACTGACCGCGCGCGTGACCTGGAGCAGCGCGGACACCAGCTTCGAGGAACTGGACCGGCTGACGCAAGATTTCGATTACGTCTATTTTCAGTTCGTGGCGCAGGACGGCGCTTACGCGCCGGATGCGGTGGCGAAAAAGCGCGAGGTGATCGCGCGGCTGGTGCGCGAATTCTTCGCTTCGGAAACGCTCTATCCTTTCATCCCCATCATGGCCACGGTGCGCAACAAGGTGCTGCCGTCGCGGGCCACGGAACTGTACGCAGGACTGACGCAGTGCCGCGCGTCCACGCACCTATTGAACGTCATGCCCGACGGCAAAATCTATCCTTGCCCGGATCTGATGTACCTGCCGGAGATGCTGCAGGGGGACGTGGTCGGAAACTGGCTCAAGCGCAGCCCGCTCCAGCCCCATCCCGACATGCCTTGCGAGCGCTGCGCCGCCTTCGCGTTCTGCCGCCGCAACTGCATGAAAAATCTGCATCTGGCCTACGTCAAAGGAGACGCCGGCTACCGCGACCATGTGGTCGAACCGATCTGCGATCTGGTGAGATTCCTGGGCGAGGAAGTGGACCGGCACGATCCCCATGCGTGGTTTGCGCGCATGCCTTTGTCCGTGCGCGATCAGGTTGCCGGCTGCGCGGTCTACGAATACGTCGAGGTCATGCCCTGAGGTTGGTGCCGGCTTGCGCCGGCGTCGGGTGTGCACGCAGCGCGTGATTCGCCAGCAGCGCGGCGGTGACGAGCAGCACCGCGCCGCCCTGATGCGCCGCCGCCAGCGGAATCGGCACCAGCAGCAGCAGCGTGGCGATCCCGAGCGCGACCTGCAGCGCGAGCATCCCAAGCAGCAGGTGGCCGGCGAGGCGCGCGCGCGGAGCGAGCGCCTCGCGCCGCGCTTTCAGCCAGAACCAAGGCACGAGCAAGGCGAGCAGCCATGCGCCCAGACGGTGATCGAACTGCACCGTAGCCATGTTGTTGAAGAAATTGAGCTGCCACGGATCGAGCATGAAGATCTCCGGCGGCACCAGATGACCGTTCATGAGCGGAAACGTGTTGTAGGCAAAGCCGGCGCGGATGCCCGCGACGAAGCCCCCGGTCACCACCGTGTAGGCGACCACCGCGGTGACGATCCAGGAAACTCTGCGCAACGGCGCCGGCGGCGCGACCGCCCCTCGCGCAACCGGATAGAGCAGTCCCAGGGCTGTCCACAGCATGGCGGCGTAGATCGCAAGCGCGAAGCTCAAATGCGCGGTCAATCGGTACTGCGACACGCGCGGGTTATCCACCAGGCCCGACTTCACCATGTACCAGCCCATCGCTCCCTGCAGAGCGCCGAGCACGAATATTCCGCCGAGCTTCAGCGCGAGTGGCCGGTCGATTTGCCTGAGCCACCAGAACCAGACGAGCGGCAGGAGAAACACGACGCCGATCATGCGGCCGAGCAGCCGATGGAAGTATTCCCACCAGAAAATGGACTTGAACGCATCGAGGCTCATCCCCTGGTTCACTTTCCGGTACTCGGGGGTGAGCTGGTATTTGCCGAAGGTCTCGAGCCACTGCGCTTCGTTTATCGGCGGCAGGGTGCCGAGGATCGGCTGCCACTCCACGATCGACAGTCCGGAGTGGGTGAGCCGGGTTACTCCGCCCACCACGACCATTGCGAACACCAGCGCGCAGCAGGCGAGCAGCCACGCCGCCACCTGGAGCCGCGCTCGCGCCCCGGGCTCGCCGCCGGCATCGATGGGCGCTGCGTCTGCGGGTAGGGTATTCATCGGATTGGTCTAGGGCGGATCAGGTGCAAGCGCGTACCGGCGTAAGCGTAATCGAAACTGGCTCCCGCAGCCAGCGCCATGGCGGGAACGTGCCGCTGCGGCGTCCCGATCCGCGATAGCGGGGCGAGGCCGGCTTCTGTTATAATCCGCGCCTCGCGCCTGTAGCTCAGTTGGATAGAGTACTTGGCTACGAACCAAGGGGTCGTGGGTTCGAATCCTGCCAGGCGCACCAGTAACACAAGGGCTTAGGGAAACCTAGGCCCTTTTCTTTTTCACGGTACTATGCCGGTTCTACGTATCATTGGGAACCAGTAGTGGTTGCATACTTTGTTGTATTTGTGTTTAACCATACCCATAGTGAACGAGGAGGAAACCATGAACAGAAACAGCATCACGCGTTTGGTCCCGGGTCTCGCATTGGCACTTGGACTGTGCTTGACACAGGCCCTGGCGGCCGACAAACCCAAAGATTATCCCAACAAGGCGGTAACGATTCAGGTGGGCTTTGGCGCCGGCGGGAGCACCGATGTGGGGGCGCGCATCCTGGCCGAGGCCCTGAAGAAGGTTATCGGGCAGCCGGTCCTGGTGGAGAACAAGCCGGGTGCGGGCGGCCAGGTGATGTGGACCGACTTCAAGAACAACGCCAAGCCCGACGGCTACACGCTGGCGATGGTCAATATCCCGCAACTCCAGACCATCGTCTTCGACCCGGTGCGCAAGTCGCTCTTCTCCATGAAGGACTTCCAACCCGTGGCGAACCACGTGCAGGATCCGGGTGCCATCTTGGTGAGGAAGGAGAGTCCGTATAAGACGCTGGAGGACCTGCTCAACGACGCGAAGGCAAGGCCGGGCCAGGTGAAGGTCTCGACCACGGGGATCGGTAGCGACGACCACCTGGCGGTGCTGGACGTTCAGCGTCGAGCCAACGTCCGTTTCAATATCATCCATATACTGGATACCGCAACGGCCCTCACGCGGGCCTTGGGCGGCCACATCGATGCGGATTTCGACAACGTGGGCGGTTTCCTGCCGACGGTGAAGTCGGACCTGGCCCGAATCCTGGCGGTGACGATGGAGCATCGGTATCCGGATCTGCCCGATGTGCCGACGCTGAAGGAGAAGGGTTACGACGTCATCTCCTCCTCCACCCGCGGATATGTGTTTCCTGCGGGAACCCCGATGGAGATCGTGAAGTATATGGAACAGTCCATCAAGAAGGCGATGGACGATCCGGATCACGTCGCGCGGATGGCGACGGCGGGGCTTACCCTGAAGTTCATGGGCGTCGAGGAGTTCGGTAAATTCCTCGATGGCCAGAACGAGCGCGCGAAGCAGCTCATCGAACTGTACCGCAAATGAGCCGCATCAATTACGTCGTCTGGGGATTGCTGCTCGCCTTCGGCGCCTTCATCATTCACGAGTCCCTGGATCACAACTACTACGGCAGCGACTTCGGGCCGGGGCCGGGGTTCTTCTCCTTCTGGCTGGGAATCCTGTTGACGGTCATGTCCTTCGTTCAGATCGTCATGACCTACCGTCGGCCGGTGGAACCACTGCCCGACGGTTTCATCCCGGGTCGTGATGGCGTCAAACGCATGCTGTACATCATGGGCGCGCTCGTGGCATCGCTGCTGCTGATGAACTATCTGGGATTCAGTCTGACCATGATGGTGTTCTGCATCTTCCTGCTGCGCACGTTGGGGCGGCGTCAGTCCTGGGGGCTCACGCTGACGCTGTCCGTCATCGGCAGTTTCGGCACTTGGTTCCTGTTCGGGCTGCTGCAGGTGGGGCTGCCGACGGGATTCCTCGGCATTATTTGAGGGAGGGAGCAATTGGAAGCATTTCAGCATCTGATGATGGGTTTTGCGACGGCGCTGTCGCCCATGAACCTGTTATTCGCCACGATCGGCTGCATCCTGGGCACCTTGATCGGCGTCCTGCCGGGATTGGGCCCGGCGGCCGGGACGGCGCTCCTCATTCCCATCACCTTCAAGCTGGATCCCACCGCGGCCATCATCATGCTGGCAGCGATCTACTACGGGGCGATGTACGGGGGCACCATCACCTCGGTCCTCATCAACGTCCCGGGCGAGGCGGCCAGCGTGGTGACGTGTCTCGACGGCTACGAGATGGCCAAGCAGGGGCGGGCCGGGGCGGCCCTGGGTATCGCGGCGATCGGATCATTCATCGGCGGGACGGTGGCAACATTCGGGCTCGTGCTCGTGGCGCTCCCGTTGACCCACTTTGCCCTGAAGTTCGGTCCTTCGGAATACTTCGCGCTCCTCCTGGTCGGCCTCTCCCTGGTCATGGGCCTGGCGGGAAAGTCGCTGGCCAAGGCCATGGTGATGGGGATCCTTGGCCTGATCTTCTCTTTTGTGGGGGTGGACCCGATCGAGGGAGCGCCGCGCTTCATCTTCGGCATCACGCCTCTGATGGACGGGATCCGATTCGTCCCGGTGGTCATGGGCTTTTTCGGCATCGGTGAGATCCTGATCAACGCGGAGAAGTCCATGGTGGGAGTAATCGCAGGCGAGGGCAAAGTTTCCTCGTTTTTCCCGCGGCGGAGCGAATTGCGGATCTCGATCACCTCAATTCTCCGCGGCACGGGGCTGGGGTTCTTTCTGGGCCTGATTCCGGGGACGAATGCCGCCGTCGCCTCCTTCATGTCCTACGCGATCGAAAAAAAGATCTCGAAGCACCCGGAGAAGTTCGGGACGGGCGTGATCGAGGGAGTGGCGGCGCCGGAGACGGCCAACAACGCCTATGCGAATGCCGCGCTGATCCCGCTGTTCACCCTGGGATTGCCGGGGTCGCCCACGATCGCCATTTTGATGGGCGCCCTGATCATGAACGGCCTGACGCCTGGGCCGCTCCTGTTTTCGCAGCACGCCGTCTTTGTCTGGGCGGTCATCGCCAGCCTCTACATCGGTAACGTGATCCTCCTGATCCTGAATCTGCCGCTGGTCGGCATGTGGGCAAAGCTGCTCAAGATCCCGTACAACATCCTGACGGTGTTCATCCTGGTGTTCTGCATCATCGGGGCCTACAGTCTCAACAACAGCATGTTCGACGTCGGCATGATGATCGTCTGCGGCCTGCTGGGGTACCTGTTCAAGAAGCTGGACTTCCCGCTCGCCCCGGCGATCCTCACGCTGATCCTGGGCCCCCTGATGGAACGGAGCCTGCGCGAGTCCCTGTCGCTGTCGCAGGGGGACTTCAGCATTTTCTTCGCCAGTCCGATCTCGCTGTTCTTTTTGATCGTTGCTGCCGTCATCATGGCAACATCCGCCTGGCAGGCATGGCCGTCGAGCATACGGGAGGAGAGCAAGGCAGCGGAGGTTTAGGCCACGGCACTACAGGTTGATTGCACGCAGCATGGCGGCGCGCTCGCGTGCACCGGCCATCAGAAACGCCAAGTCGTTTCCGGACAGAACGAAACGCATGCCCATCCGAATGTACCGTTCCATCAGCTTGGGGTCGTAGACGCCGCCCATGCCGGGATACTTTCCGTGCCGCGCGCATGCTGCAATGACTTTTTCATAGGCTTGCGACACACGCGCATTGCCGAAATCGCCGTGGATGCCCATTTCGGCGCACAGATCGTTGGTGCCGATCAGCAGCGAATCAATGCCGTTTACCGCGGCAATCTTGTCCGCATTTTCGATCGCGCGCGGCGATTCGAGCATCACTACCACCAGCGTCTCGTCGTTCATGCGTCGCGTCGCCTCGCCTACTGGCACACCCTCAAACCCCAAACCGGGCATGTTGCCGGCGATCGAGCGGTGGCCGACCGGCGGGTATTTGCAGGCGTTCGCAACGGCCTGCGCCTCTTCCGCGGTATCCACGTGCGGCACGACGACGCCAAGAGCGCCGTTGTCGAGCGCACGCGCGCAGTGATAATGCTGGTGCCCGGGGACCCGCACGATCGGTGTGACGCCGGTCGCTATCGCGGCCATCGCGATCTGGCAGGCGGTGTCGATGCTCATCGAATTATGCTCGGTATCTATGAACAGCCAGTCGAATCCGCAGGTCCCGGCGATGGTGGCGATATCCACCGTGCGCGCCTGGCGCAGCCCCATGCCGAGGGCCAGCCCGCCCGCCTTGAGCCGGGCCTTGGTGCGATTGATCTCTTTTTCCACTTTGGTTCCCTTTCCTTAGCACCGTTTACAAAATGAGGGGATACACCCTTTCATACTCCCCGATATCGGGCCGTTGCAAAATCATTTTGCGTAAGCGACGTACAATAGCGCACGATCAATGGAAATGCCAATGCCCGGTTCCGCCGTACGCACGCGCGAGGAGAGCGCCGATTCGCACGCTCCGCTGCCGCGCCGGTTGCGCCGCATCCTGTCGCTAGCCGATTTCGAGGCGGCGGCGCGGCGGCACCTGCCGCGTTCGATTTTTTCGTTTGTTTCCAGCGGCGCGGAAGACAACGTTTCGTTTGCGGGAAACCGCGCCGCATTTCGCGAGTTTGGCCTGGTTCCGCGCGTCCTGGTCGACGTGTCGAAACGCACCCAGGCCACGAAGCTGTTCGGACGCACCTATTCCTCGCCCTTCGGCATCGCGCCTTTGGGGCTTTGCGCGTTGTCGGCGTACCGCGGGGATCTGGTGCTGGCACGCGCCGCGGCGAAAGCGAATATCCCGATGGTCCTGAGCGGTTCCTCGCTGATCCGGCTTGAGGCGGTCGCGGCCGAGGGTAACAACACCTGGTTCCAGGCCTATCTGCCGGGCGATGCGCCCAGAATTTCCGCGCTCATCGAGCGTGTCGCGCGCGCCGGTTTCGAGGCCTTGGTGCTCACGCTGGACACGCCGGTCGCCGCCAATCGGGAGAACAACCAGCGCGCCGGCTTTTCCGTGCCCCTGCGGCCGAGCCTGCGTCTGGCCTGGGATGGCGTCTCGCATCCGCGCTGGCTGGCCGGCACGTTTTTGCGGACGCTGTTGCGCCATGGCATGCCGCACTTTGAAAACAGTTACGCGACACGCGGCGTAGCCATCATGTCACCCGACGTGCTGCGGGAATACGCGGAGCGCGGACACCTGAACTGGGCGCACCTGGCGCAGGTTCGCCGCATCTGGAAGGGCAAGCTCATCGTCAAGGGCATCCTTGCAACCGAGGACGCGCGCAAAGCGTGCGAGAACGGGGTCGATGGCATCATCGTGTCAAACCACGGTGGTCGCCAGCTCGATGGTGCGGTGTCCCCGCTGCGTGTTCTGCCCGAGATCGTCGCCGCCTGTCCGGGCGTCCCGGTCATGCTCGATGGCGCCATCCGCCGCGGTACTGACGTGATC
>CABEAO010000267.1_pt1 | contig 13096 bp, 8 predicted proteins | sample 3132401 | NCBI WGS metagenome assembly CABEAO01 (sample SAMEA5534343, study PRJEB31848) | metagenome | biome: tundra; feature: field; material: soil | place: USA | collected 2013-05 | depth 0.45 m
GCTGGGCGCGGTTCTCGCTCCTCGAACCGTCCGCTATCTCGCAACGTCATGGCCTGGTGGTAGAGCTTGCGCTCCCACACTGCCACGATTTCAGCCGCCCGGGCGCGGGCTAAAGTTTTGTCGCTAGACTTGGTTGACTTTATGAAACGGTCGGCATCGAAAACCGATTGCAACGCGGAGGGAATAATGAGACGGACATACCAATTTTCGGACCGCCCGTCGGGGCGCTTGTATAGCTTCACGGAGACCTCCTGGGTACACATTACGGGTACACCCGAGGCTCGGAAGGGTTTGATTTTCCAGGAATCCCTTTGCATCAAGGGATTATAGGCTACTGGCGGAGAGGGAGGGATTCGAACCCTCGATACGCGTTTTGAGCATATACGCCCTTAGCAGGGGCGCGCCTTCGACCACTCGGCCACCTCTCCGGATCTGCTTGAAACTATATCATGTGTGCTGCTCGAGGTGGAAAGCCACCCTGGATCACCGCGGCTGATCCAGGTCAAAGGCTTTATGCAGCGCCCGCACCGCGAGCTCCATGTATTTCTCGTCGATCACCACCGCAATCTTGATCTCAGAAGTGGAGATCATCTGGATGTTGATGCCTTCCTCGGCCAGGGTGCGGAACATTTTTCCCGCGACGCCGGCGTGGGTGCGCATGCCCACGCCCACCAGGGACACCTTGCAGACCTTGGCGTCGCCGCGGATGTCGGTCGCCTTGATGTGGCTCTTCACCTGCTTGTTCAGCACCTCCATCGCCTTGGCATACTCGCTGCGATTCACCGTAAAGGAGAAATCGGTCATGCCATCGACGCTGGCGTTCTGAATGATCATGTCGACGTCGATGTTGGCTTCGCCGATCGGCCCGAGTATCTGGTAGGCGATGCCCGGGCGGTCGGGCACGCCCATGACGGTGATCTTGGCTTCGTCGTGGTTGAACGCGATGCCGGAAATAACGGCTTTTTCCATTTTATCGTCTTCCTCATACGTAATCAGCGTGCCCGGGCCGTCCTTCTCGTCGAAGGAGGACAGCACGCGCAGCTTCACTTTGTACTTGCCGGCGAACTCGACCGAGCGGATCTGCAGCACTTTCGAGCCCAGGCTCGCCATCTCGAGCATTTCTTCGAAGGTGATGGTGTCCATGCGCCGCGCCTCCGGCACGATGCGCGGATCGGTGGTGTAGACGCCGTCGACATCGGTGTAGATCTGGCACTCGTCGGCCTTGAGCGCGGCCGCCAGCGCCACTGCCGAAGTGTCGGAACCGCCGCGCCCGAGCGTGGTGATGTTGCCGGCGACGTCCACGCCCTGGAAACCGGCGACCACCACCACGAAACCCGCGTCGAGATCGGCGCGCACCCGATTCTCGTCGATGCGTTCTATGCGCGCCTTGGTGAACGCGCTGTCGGTGAGCACCTTGACCTGGGCGCCGGTGTAGCTCTTCGCCTTCACCCCCTGCTCCATCAGCGCCATGGACAAGAGGCCGATGGTGACCTGCTCGCCGGTGGAGGCGATCACGTCCAGCTCGCGCGGGTCGGGGTCGGGCGAGATCTCCTTGGCGAGCGCGATCAGCCGGTTGGTCTCCCCCGACATGGCCGAGGGGACGATTACCAGCCGGTGCCCTTGCGCCTTCCAGCGGGCGACGCGCTTGGCGACGTTCTTGATGTGCTCGATCGAGCCCACCGAGGTACCGCCGAATTTCTGGACGATGAGTGACATGGTGCGACGAGGTCAATTGGCCGAAAAACGCGTGATTTTACCGCATTGCAGCAGTAGTATCGAGTCCTGATCACAAATTCGCGCGCCGGTGCCCCGAAGGCGGGGCTAGCCGAGGAGGCGCACCCCCTCCGGGGCTCGCGCAGTGCCTACTTAGCGTCCAGTTGCAGTTTCGGCGGAATGGCGAGCCCCATCGGCGACTTGAGTTTCTCCGGCAGCACGCGTCCCATGCGCGCCCGGTGGCCGACATGGTGGCGCAGTTTTTCGCCTTTGATCTCCAGCGCTTTTTCCTTGCCGCCGCGGCCGATGCCGCTGACCGTGACCGAGGTGAGCCGCGTCACCGCTGCCGCGAGCAGCTTCTCGCCCTTTTCCAGGCCCATGACGATCACGCCGCGCCCCCTCGTCATGGCGCGCATTTCGGAAATATCGAAGGCAAGCAACCGTCCCTCGCCGGACAGCGCGACGACATGGTTGCCCGGCGTATCCTCGAAGATGAAAGGCGCGAGCGGCGTCTCGCCTGCTTCGACGCTCATGAATTCGCGCCCGGCGCGGCGGTTGGAGACCATGTCGCCGATGCTGCAGATAAAGCCATAGCCGCCGCTGGAGGCGACCAGCACCTTGCCCTCGGGCCTGCCCGCGACGCAATGCATGATCTTGGCCCCGCCCTGCACTTCCACCAGCGACGAGGCCGGCGCGCCGTCGCCGCGCGCGCTCGGCAAGCTCGCCGCCTCCACGCTGTAGGCGCGGCCGCCTGAGTCGAGGAAAATCACCGGGTCCACGGTGCGGCAGGGTAGCAGCGCAGCCAGGCTGTCGCCCTCCTTGAACGAGAGCGAAACTGGATCCACGCCGTGGCCCTGACGCGAGCGCACCCAGCCGTTTTTCGAGAAAATCACGGTCGCCGGTTCGTCCAGCACCGGCGTCTCGAGCATCGCCTTTTCCGATTCTTCGATCACCGTGCGGCGTTTGTCGCCGAAGGCCTTGATGTCGGCCTCGATTTCCTCGATCACCAGCGCCTCCAGCGACTTGCGGCTGCCCAGCACTTTCTCCAGACCCTTCTGCTCCTTCGTCAGGCCGTCGAGTTCCTTCTCCAGCCGGATGTTTTCCAGCTTGGCCAACTGGCGCAGGCGCATTTCGAGGATGTCCTCGGCCTGGCGATCGGTGAGCTTGAACACGCGCATCAGGTCGGGTTTGGGGTCGTCGGAGTTGCGGATGAGCTTGATCACCTTGTCCACGTTGAGCAAGACCAGCAGGCGCCCTTCGAGCACGTGCATGCGGTCGAGCACCTTGTCCAGGCGGAATCTCGAGCGCCGCGTCACCGTGGCGAAGCGGAATTCCAGCCACTCGGCGAGGATGTCCTTCAGGTTCTTGCCGGTGGGCCGCCCATCGAGGCCGACCATCACCAGGTTGATCGAGGCGTTGGTCTCCATGCTGGTTTTCGCCAGCAGCAGATTGACGAACTCGTTCTCGTCCTGGCGCGAGGACTTGGGCTCGAACACCAGGCGCACCGGGTGAGTACGGTCGGACTCGTCGCGCGCGCGATCGAGCATGGACAGCATCAGCTGCTTTTCCCGCTGCTGCTCGGGCGTGAGCGACTTCTTGCCCGGCCGGGACTGGGGATTGGTGATGGCCTCGATTTCCTCCAGCACTTTGCGCGACGAGGCGCCCGGCGGCAGTTCGTGCACCACCATCTGCCATTGTCCGCGCGCCAGCCGCTCTACGCTCCAGCGCGCGCGCACGCGCACCGAGCCGCGTCCGCTGGCATAGGCCTCGCGCATCTCGGCGCGCGGCGTGATGATCTGGCCGCCGCCCGGGAAGTCCGGACCCTTGATGTATTTCATCACCCCTGCGAGCGTGAGCTCGGGCTCGCGGATGAGGGCGATGGCGGCATTCGCGACTTCGCTCAGGTTGTGGCTCGGCACTTCGGTCGCCATGCCCACGGCGATGCCCGAGGCGCCGTTCAGGAGCACCACCGGCAGGCGCGCGGGCAGCACCTGCGGCTCGACCATGCTGCCGTCGTAATTGGGCGCAAAATCCACGGTGCCGCTGTCGAGTTCGGCCAGCAGCACCTCGGCGAATTTGGTCAGCCGCGCCTCGGTGTAGCGCATCGCCGCCGGCTCGTCGCCGTCGCGCGAGCCGAAGTTGCCCTCGCCGTCCACCAGCGGATAGCGCAGGCTGAAGTCCTGCGCGATGCGCACCATCGCGTCGTAGACCGAGGCGTCGCCATGCGGATGGAACTTGCCCAGCACGTCGCCGACCACGCGCGCGGATTTCTTGCGCGGCGTGCCGGCGCGCCCGTTCATCTCCCACATGGCGTAGAGGATGCGCGCCTGCACCGGCTTCTGGCCGTCGGCGACGCGCGGCAGCGCGCGATCCTTGACCGTGCTCACCGCGTATTGCAGATATTGCAGCGCCGCGTATTTCGCGAGCGGCAGCGTATCGCCGAATTCGCCCGAGAACGGCGCGAAGTCGGGCGGCAAGCCGCCACCGCCGCCGGAATTGCCGTTCTTCACGGCCGCCGGCAGCAGCGCGCCGCTGACGTCATCGTTTTTGTCGGCGTTGTTGTCGCCGTTCTTGTCGGGCGCGGGGCTGCCGCCCGCTACGATCTCAGGCTTCAATGCATTTTCTGTCGCGGTCACAGCCAGGCTTTCAAACAAATCGTTCTGATTTCCCATTGAATTGATTCCTGCGACTATATTTCAAACCGCCTATTATTACCTGTCATTCCGAGGCCGCAGGCCGAGGAATCTGCTTTCTTGCCGCGCAAAAGCAGATTCCTCGCTGCACTCGGAATGACAATATCTGGCGATTTCATTCTGAAAAGGACCTTAAGAAATATCGGCATCCACGAGGTTGCCGTAAGTCTCCATCCACTCTCGCCTTTGCGACGCATTCTCCTTGCCCATCATCATATTGAACACGGAACGATCGGCGTCGAGCGCCGCGTCTTCAACCTGCACCGGCAGCATGCGCCGCGTGTCCGGGTTGAGCGTGGTCTCCCACAGCTGCTCCGGGCTCATCTCGCCCAGGCCCTTGAAGCGGCTCACCGCCCATTTGCCCTCGTCCATGCCTTCGTCCTGGAGCTTCTCCTCGATCGCCGCGAGCTCCTGTTTGTCCAGCGCATAGAGCTTGCGCGCCGGCTTGCCCTTGCCCATCGAGGGTACGTCGATGCGAAACAAGGGCGGCTGCGCCACGTACACCGAGCCGGTTTCGATCAGCCGCGGAAAATGGCGGAAGAACAGCGTCAGCAGCAACACCTGGATGTGCGCGCCGTCGACGTCGGCATCGGCAAGGATGATGATTTTTCGATAGCGCAGCCGCGCGAGGTCGATCGCCTCGCCGCGCTGGTGATGATCGATGCCGATCGCCAGCGCGATCGCCTCGATTTCCTTGTTCGAGTACAGGGTGTCGGGCGAATCCTGCCAGGTGTTCTTGGGTTTACCTTTCAGGGGCAGCACCGCCTGGAACTCCTTGTCGCGCGCCTGCTTCGCCGAACCGCCGGCCGAATCCCCCTCGACGATGAACAGTTCGTTCCGCTCCGGGTCGTCGGAGGCGCAGTCGGTGAGCTTGCCCGGCAGCACCGCCACGCCCGAGCTCTTGCGCCGCTCCACTTTTTGCGCCGCGCGCGTGCGCGTCATGGCCTGGCGCATCACCAGTTCGGCGATGCGCTTGCCCTCGTCCACATGCTGGTTGAGCCACAACTCGAACGGGTCGCGCACCATCTGTGCCATGAGCTTGACCCCGTCGCGCGATATCAGCTCGTTCTTCACCTGGCCCTTGAACTGCGGATCGAGCATTTTCACCGACAGCACGTAGGAAGCGCGCGACCACACGTCTTCGGGCACGATCTTGATGCCGCGCTGGCCCATGGCGTGCAGGTCGATGAAATTGCGGATGGCGTTGTACACGCCCTCGCGCAAGCCGGCGACATGCGTGCCGCCGTGGCGCGTGGGGATCATGTTGACGTAGGATTCGGCCACCACCTCCCCCTCGGGGGTCCAGGCGATGGCCCACAGCGCGCCCTCGCCTTCGGCAAAGCTGTCCGACTCCGATTGCGCGGCGATGTAGCGCTCGCCGAAGAAAGTCTCCGCCACCGGATCGAGTCCGGCCACGGCGCTGGCGAAATAGCCTTTGATGCCTTCGGGAAAGTGCCATTCGCTTTGCTCGATCTTGCCGTTCTTCTCCACCCCGAGCGTGAAGCGCACCCCGGGCAGCAGCATCGCCTTGGCGCGCAGCAGCGCCGCGATGTCGGCGGTGACGATCCTGGGCGAATGGAAATACTTGGGATCGGGCCAGAAGCGGATGCGCGTGCCGCTTTCGCGCGGCGCGGCCGTGCCGATTTTCTTCAGCGGCTCTTTCACCTTGCCGTTGTCGGCGAACACCAGCCGGTGGCAGGCGCCGTCGCGCCTGACTTCGACTTCGAGGCGCGTCGCGAGCGCGTTGGTGACGCAGATGCCAACGCCGTGCAGGCCGCCGGCGATGCGATAGACGGCGTCCTTGTCGGTCTTCCTGAACTTGCCGCCCGAATGCAGGGTGGTGAAAATCACCTGCACTGCCGGGACCTTCTTTTTGGGATGGATGCCGACCGGGATGCCGCGGCCATCGTCGGCGACTTCGGCCGAGCCGTCTTCATACAACACCACGGCAATGTTCTTGGCGAAGCCGGCCAGGCCCTCGTCCGAGGAATTGTCGATCACTTCCACCAGCGCGTGGTTGGGGTTGGAGGGGTCGGTATACATGCCCGGCCGGTGCAGGATCGGCGACAGATCCTCCAGGATTTCGATGTCCTCGGCGTTGTAAGCCCTAGATTTGGTTGCCATAAAGCTCTTGGATACTACCTATGGGTGTCGGTGATAGTTGGCAATGATACCGCGGTCGGGCCAAGCTTGCACCTGCGCTTGTTGGAGCGGCGCCCTCGCCGCGATCAGTGCCTACGCTAGGCTAAGGCGTAGAGTTCGAGCCACTCCTCGGGCACTGCAACCGGAAAATCGAGCAGCATCTGCGCGTATCCCTTGGCCAGCGGATCGACGCGCAGTGAGGCCATGCCGCCCCCGCCCAGCGCCTCATGCAGGAGGAAATTGAAGGCGTGAATGCCGGGCACTTCGAAGCGCTCGACTTCGCCCTGCACCAGATGGGAAAAATACTGTTTCACCGCCGCGCTCGTCAGCTGGGCGCGCAACAGCGGCAGAAACTCGGGACGGCGGGCGATGATGCCGATGTTGGCGCTATCGCCCTTGTCGCCGCTGCGGCCCCAGGCGAGCCGCACCAGCGGCAAGGCCTGCGTCGCGCCCTGCGGCATCAGGGTTCCGCCCTGCGCCGGCGCGCGCTTGCGCAAATGCTCGGCGTAACCGCCAGCGGCGGGAACAGCCACCACTTGGCGCTCGCCATCCAGCGTGATGCTCGCCTCGCATTTCGATTTGTCGAGCAGGAAGAAACAGGGCTTGACCGCCGGCGCGACCTTGGGCCGCCCGCCGCCCATGCCGGTGGTGCCGGGCGACCAAGACGTGCCCGCGGGCGCGATTTCGCGCGAAAAGATTTCCAGCGCCTGGCGATTGCCGTGCGCCACCGCGAGGCGCAGCACCGCTTCGCGCGTGTCGGCAGTGCGCGCGTGCGGACCGTACACGGTTTCGGCGCCGAGCACCTCGATGCGCGTGGCGGAATAATCGGCAAGGTTCTGCTCGCGGAATATCGCCCGGGTGCGCGCCAGAATCGCCTCGGCCGTGCGCCGCGCCTTCTTCGCCGCGGCTATGCCGATGATGTTCAGGATCGCGGTGCAGCGGTAGCCATCCGGGTAGGTTGCGCAGACTTTGTAAGTCGGCGTGGGCGCAAGCCCGCGCGCCCCGCTCACCCGCACCCGGTCCGGACCCACCTCGACGATGTCGACACCGGTGACATCGCACACCACGTCGGGCAGGACGTAGGCGCCCGGATCGCCCATTTCGTAGAGCATCTGCTCCGCCACCACCGCGCGGCTGACCAGGCCGCCCGTGCCCGGCGCCTTGGTGACGACGAAGCTGCCGTCGGCGTGGCACTCGAGAATAGGATAGCCGATGTCCTCCCAGCGCGGCACTGACTCCCAGTCGGTATGCAGGCCGCCTGTGGCCTGGCAGCCGCACTCGATGATGTGGCCGGCGAGGCTGCCCGCGGCGAGACGATCGTAATCGTCCTCGCGCCAGCCGAACTCGTAGACGAGCGGCCCCAGCGCCACCGCGCTGTCGACGCAGCGACCGGTGATGACCACGTCGGCGCCGGCGGCGAGCGCGCGCGCGATCGGAATCGCACCCAGATAGGCGTTGGCGGAAAGGATTTTTTGCGGCAACTCGGTGCCGGAGTACATTTCGCGCACCCCGGCCGCGCGCAGTTCCGCCATGCGCGGCAACACGTCGTCGCCCTCGACGATGGCGATCTTGAGCTTCACGCCGGCTTCCTCGGCGAGCTTCGCTAGCGCCGCAGCGCAGCCGGCGGGATTCACGCCGCCCGCGTTGCTCACCACCTTGATGCCCTTGTCGCCGATGTCGCGGATGACGCTTTTCATGGCCACATCGACGAAATCGGTGGCATAGCCCGCATCCGGTGCTTTGGCGCGCGCCGCCGCCAGAATGGACATGGTGAGCTCGGCCAGATAGTCGAACACCAGGTAATCGACTTGCCCGCGGCGCACCAGTTGCGCGCAGGCAACCGAACTGTCGCCCCAGAAACCCGAGGCGCCGCCGATGCGCACGATCTTTTCAGTCATGGCTTCGGAAGCTGCTTAATTTTTTCCACCCACGCAGCGTCGCGCTTGTCGCGGAACGCGGCCACGCCCTCGGCGCCTTCCGTGCGCATCTGGCGCGCAAACGCCTGTGCCGCGCGATCGAGAATCGGCCCGAGCTCCACTTCGGCGCATTCCTGAAACAATGCCTTGGTCGCGGCGTTCGCGCCCGGAGCGCAGCGCGCGATGCCCTGTAGAACGGCCAGCAGACTGGCTTCCAGGGCAGTTGCATCCTCGGCAACGAAATCGACCAAGCCGATGCGCGCCGCCTCGGTCCCGTCGATGCGCTCGCCCGACAGCGCGAGCCGGCGCGCCTGGGCCTGGCCGATGCGCGCGACGACAAAAGGGGCGATCTGGGCCGGCACCAGGCCGAGCGTGGTTTCGCTGAGCGCGAATTTCGCATCCTTGCGCGCGAGCGCGATGTCGGCGGCGCAGGCGAGGCCGAAGCCGCCGCCCATGGCTGCACCCTCGACCACGGCCACCACCACTTTGGGCAGGCGCGCGAGCGCAATCATGAAATCACCGAAGGTCCGATTGTGCGCGGCGATCGGGTCGGTTTCCCCCGCCGCCGCCGTGCTCTGCTGGCTTTTCTGAAAACTGCCCACGCTGCCGCCGGCGCAGAAGAAACCATTAGCGCCGCGCAGCACCACCGCGCGCAGCGTGGCGTCTGCGGCGGCCGCATCGACTGCCACCTGCAATTCCTCCACCATCTCCGGGCTGAGCGCATTGCGCGTGGCGGCATCGTCCAGGGTCAGAAACAGAAAGCCGCCTTGGCGCAGCGTGCGCAGCTTGGCCATGCCTAGTCCTTTCTCGGCAGGATGCCCATGTACTTGGAGATGATGCCGAGCATGATCTCGTCGGCGCCGCCGCCGATCGAAGACAGCCGCGCGTCGCGGTAGGCGCGACCAATTGGGTTTTCCCACATGTAGCCCATGCCGCCCCAGAATTGCAGGCAGGCATCGGGCACCTGGCGCGCGAGGCGCCCCGCCTTCAGCTTCGCCATGGAAGCGAGTTCGGTCACGTCCTGCCCGGCGATGTAGAGTTCGGTCGCGCGGTACACCAGCGCGCGCAGGCACTCAATTTCGGTTTTCAGCTCGGCCAGGCGGAAATGCACGTACTGGTTGTCGAGAATCGACTTGCCGAACGCCATCCTTTCGCGGGCATAGTTCGCGGTCTCGTCGATCAGCCTGCCCATGGACGTGCTGCGCGCCGCCGCCCACAGCCGCTCTTCCTGGAACTGCAGCATCTGATAGGTGAACCCCATGCCCTCCTCGCCGATGCGGTAGCGCTGCGGCACGCGCACGTCGTCGAAGAAAATCTGCGCCGTGTCGGAAGACCACATGCCGAGTTTCTTCAGCTTGCGCGCCACGCTCACGCCCTTGGTTTTCATCGGCACGCAGATGAGCGACTTGTTCTTGTGCGCCGCGCCCTGGCCGGTGTTGGCGAGCAGGCACATCCAGTCGGCCTGGGTGCCGTTGGTGGTCCACATCTTGCCGCCGTTGATGACGTAATCGTCGCCGTCCTTCCTCGCCGTGGTCTTGATCGAGGCGACATCGGACCCCGCCCCGACTTCGGACACGCCCAGGCAGGCGACGAAATCCCCCGCGATCGACGGCGCGAGGAATTCGCGGCGCAACTCGTCCGAGCCGAAGCGCGCCAGCGCCGGCGTCGCCATGTCGGTCTGCACACCGATCGCCATCGGGATGCCGCCGCACTGGATATGGCCCAGCGCCTCGGCCATCGCGACCGAGTAGGAATAGTCCAGCGCCTGCCCGCCGTATTCCACCGGCTTGCACACGCCGAGAAAGCCGAGCTGCCCCATTTTCTTGAACACTTCGTGCGCCGGGAATATCTCGGCTTCCTCCCATTCGTCGACGAACGGATTGATTTCGGCGTCGATGAATTTCTTCAGCTGCCGCTGCAACTCTTCGTGCTCGTGGGTGAATAACATGGGCCTCTTCCTTGGTTCGTTCCTAGGGGCGCGCGACGCCGAACTGGATCGTACGCAGCTGCCGCGCCTCGGCTTCCGCGCAGATCGCCAATGCAGCAGCCAGTACCTCCCGCGTGTCGCGCGGGTCGATTACACCGTCGTCCAGGAGCAGTCCGCTGGTGTAGAAGGCGCTCATCTGGCTTTCAAAATTGGCGATGATGTCCTGTTGCATTTTGTCCAGCGCTGCCTGATCCACCGGCCTGCCCTTGCGCGCGGCCGTGGCCTCGGCCACGATGGCCATGGTCTTAGCGGCCTGCTCCGGGCCCATCACCGCGGTCTGGGCGTTGGGCCAGCTGAAGACGAAGCGCGGATTGAACGCGCGCCCGCACATGCCGTAGTTGCCCGCGCCGAAGGAAGCGCCGCACATGATGGTGATCTGCGGCACGGTCGCGTTGGACACGGCCTGGATCATTTTCGACCCGTGCTTGATCATGCCTGCGGCTTCCGACTTGGTGCCGACCATGTAGCCGGTGGTGTTCTGCAGGTAGACGAGCGGCGTCTGCGCCTGGCAGCAGAGCTGGATGAACTGCGTCGCCTTGGTGGCCCCGGTCGGATCGAGCGGGCCGTTGTTGGTGATGAAACCGACCTTGTGTCCGGCGATCGCGGCGAGGCCGCACACGGTGAACCTGCCGTATAGCGGCTTGAATTCCAGGAACTCGGAATCGTCCACGATGCGCCAGATCACTTCGCGCATGTCCACCGGCTTGCGCATGCTCATCGGCATTAAGCCGGCGATCTCGTCCGCATTCAGCCTCGGCGGGCGTTCCGCCGCGGCCTGCGCGCTGACCCTTTCCCACTTGAGGCTGGACAGCAGATCGCGCGCGATGCGGATGGCATCGGCGTCGTCCTCGGCGACGAACTCGGCCAGACCCGATACCCGTGCGTGCATCTCGGCCCCGCCCAGCTCCTCGTCGGTGGCAATCTCACCGGTCGCCGCCTTGAGCAGCGGCGGTCCGGCGAGGAAAGCCTTGGCGCGGCCGCGCACCATGATGACGTAATCGGACAGTCCGGGCAGATAGGCGCCGCCCGCGGTGGAGGAGCCGTGCACCACCGCGATCACCGGCAGTCCGGCCGCCGACAAGCGTGCGAGATTGTAGAACAGGCCGCCGCCTGCGATGAAGCGCTCGACCTTATAGGTGAGCAGATTGGCGCCGCCGCTTTCCACCAGTTGCACGAACGGCAGCTTGTTCTCCAGCGCGATTTCCTGGCAGCGCATGACCTTGCGCCCGCCCAGCGCGCTCAAGGCCCCCGCGCCTATGCCCGAATCGTTGGCCACCACCATGCAGCGCACGCCGGAGACGACGCCGATGCCGGCGAGCACCGCGGCTCCAGGAATGCTGCTCTCTGGATCGGCATCGTCGGTGCAGTAGCCGGCCAGGCTGGCGAGTTCCAGGAACGGCGCGCCCGGATCGAGCAGTTGCGCCAGCCGCTCGCGCGGCAGCAGGGCGTTGCGCTTGTCGAACGCCGGTTTCGATGCGGCCGAAGTCGCGACCGCGCGGCTCTCCAGGGCACGCAGTTGCTCGACGAGCGCGAGCATCGCGCTGCGCTGCCGCAAAAAGGTGTCGGATTGGGGATCGATGCGGGTCTTGGGCGGGCTCATTATTGCCTGGGTCGCAGGTGGACCGCGCTATTATGCCTCGCTCCTGCTGTGACTGCGCGGCAGGGGCGGACGACACGGGCCCAACCCGCGCCTATGCGTAGCTAAGAGCTCAGTACAAAATGAGGGGATATCCCCCCGAGGGGACGTGTCCCCTCAAGACGGTTTTTCGACAGCGGGTTAACCGACTGTCTTCACCAGGTAGTCGTACGGCGTCCCGACCACGGTCCACAAGCGGTCAAGCCTTTGTGCACGCTTCTTATCCGGGGAAAACCGATCCAGTATTCGAGCAATCGACATCGAGCCAGCGTAAAGCACAACAAAAGGGAAAATGCCCAAACAAAGAAGGAGAAGCAGAGCGCCGTAAAGCACATAATGCATCATGAATTCCTTGAACCATTTGACCATCGCCTGCCCCCATAAATAAATATGCCGCGACGTGAACGATCGGGCTCCTGCCCCCGTGTTGCGGCTTCTGCCAAGCAGTGTAGGTGCCGCCCTAACCTAGGGGTATAGGCGTATACCCTATGCCGGCATGCGCGATCGCGCCCTTCCACGCGACTGAAGCAAGTCGTTGATCGAAAGCCTCTGCCACAGCCATCGCCCTCGGACGAGGGTTCGCGCGCGTGGCGATTTTCTGTCGCCGATTGGCTCCGGGCCTGGGGACTGGGATAATGGAGGCGCATTGCACTCACTACGGACCCGCCCATGCCTCTGCCTCAGCCGCCTATCGATAACACGCCCGATCCCGACACACGGAACATCGGCCCGCTCGAACTCTTCCTCGCGTTTTCGCAATTGGCGCTGTCCGGGTTTGGCGGGGTGCTGCCCTGGGCGCACCGCACGCTGGTAGAGCGGAAGGGCTGGCTCACCCAGCGCGAATTCGTCGAGACGCTCGCGCTCGGACAGCTTCTCCCGGGTCCGAACATCGGCAACATGGCGGTGATGATCGGCTACCGTTTCTCCGGCTACGCAGGGGCGGCGGCGGCCTTTGGCGGACTGGTGGCCGGCCCTTTCCTGCTCATGATCGCAGTCGGCCTCCTCTACC
>CABEAO010000273.1_pt1 | contig 13012 bp, 9 predicted proteins | sample 3132401 | NCBI WGS metagenome assembly CABEAO01 (sample SAMEA5534343, study PRJEB31848) | metagenome | biome: tundra; feature: field; material: soil | place: USA | collected 2013-05 | depth 0.45 m
GCGGTGATGGTGCTGTTCCTGTTCGTGGTGATGATGCTCGACATCAACCTCGACCGGCTGCGCGAAGGCTTCTGGAGCTACCTGCCGCTCGGGGCCACGGTGGGCGTGCTGATGGTGATCGAGATGGTGCTGGTGCTGGGCGGCAAGTACTTCGGCGCGGAGCAGCTGCCGTCCCCGGCCGATCCGGGTGCGGGCTACAGCAACACCAAGGAGCTCGGCCGGATCCTTTACACCGACTATGTCTATCCGTTCGAACTCGCCGCGGTGATCCTGCTGGTCGCGATCGTCGCGGCGATCGCGCTCACCATCCGCCGGCGCAAGGACACCAAGAAGCAGGACCCGGCGCAACAGGTCATGGTCAAGCGCGCGGATCGCGTGCGCCTGATTTCGATGCCGTCAGAGAAGAAGGAAGATTGATCGTGCCGTCGCTATCGTTACCCGCGTTATCGCTTTCGCACTTCTTGATCCTCGGCGCGCTGCTGTTCGCCATCAGCATCGTCGGCATTTTCCTGAATCGCAAGAACGTCATCATTCTGCTGATGGCGATCGAACTGATGCTGCTCGCGGTGAACATGAACTTCATCGCCTTCTCGCATTACCTGAACGACATTTCCGGGCAGGTGTTCGTGTTTTTCATTCTGACCGTGGCGGCGGCCGAGTCGGCCATCGGGCTGGCGATCCTGGTGGTGCTGTTCCGCAATCTGAACACGATCAACGTCGACGACCTGAATGCATTGAAAGGCTAAGGGAAGGCAATGGGTAAGGAGCAATGGGTCAGAGCTAGCGAAGCGGCGGGCGTCAGAACTAGCGAAGCGGCGGCCGTTAGAGCTAGCGGGGCGGCGGCGCAAGGCCTGCCAATCACCCATCAACCATCACCCATCACAACAATATGACATCGATGCAACAACTCTACCTGCTGGTGCCGCTGGCGCCCCTTGCCGGGGCGCTGATCGCCGGTCTTGCCGGCCGCGCCATCGGCCGCGCCGGCGCCCATTGGGTGACCATACTCGGGGTGACGGTCTCGTTCCTCGCTTCGGTGGCGATATTCTTCGACGTGGTGAACGGCAATGTCTTCAACGGCAGCGTCTACACCTGGCTGACCTCGGGCGAGACGCGCTTCGAGATCGGCTTCCTCATCGACCGGCTGACGGTGCTGATGATGGTGGTGGTCACCTTCGTCTCGCTCATGGTGCACGTCTATACCATCGGCTACATGGCGGACGATCCGGGCTACCAGCGCTTCTTCGCCTATATTTCGCTGTTCACCTTCTCCATGCTGATGCTGGTGATGTCGAACAACTTCCTGCAGCTGTTCTTCGGCTGGGAGGCGGTGGGCCTGGTGTCCTACCTGCTGATCGGCTTCTGGTACACCCGGCCGACGGCGATATACGCCAACCTCAAGGCGTTCCTGGTGAACCGCGTCGGCGACTTCGGCTTCCTGCTCGGCATCGGCCTGATTCTGGCCAATTTCGGCACGCTCGATTACGCCACCGTGTTCTCGCAATCGTCCGGCATCGTCAACACCACCATCGAGATCATCCCCGGCGTGCCCTGGCTGCTGATATCGGTGATCTGCATCTGCCTGTTCATCGGCGCCATGGCCAAATCGGCGCAAGTTCCGCTGCACGTCTGGCTGCCCGATTCGATGGAAGGCCCGACGCCGATCTCGGCTTTGATCCACGCGGCCACCATGGTGACGGCGGGCATTTTCATGGTGTCGCGCATGTCGCCGCTGTTCGAGCTGTCGCAGGCGGCGCTGTCCTTCGTGCTGGTAATCGGCGGCATCACCGCCTTCTTCATGGCGCTGATCGCGGTGGTGCAGTACGACATCAAGCGCGTGATTGCGTACTCGACCCTGTCGCAGCTCGGCTACATGACCGTGGCGCTGGGCGCGTCGGCGTATTCGGTCGCGATCTTCCACCTCATGACCCACGCCTTCTTCAAGGCGCTGCTGTTTCTCGGCGCCGGCTCGGTGATCATCGCGCTGCACCACGAGCAGGACATGCGCAAGATGGGCGGGCTGCGCAAGTATATGCCCATTACCTACATCACCATGCTCATCGGCGCGCTCGCGAATGCGGGGCTGCCGCCGTTCGCCGGGTTTTTCTCCAAGGACTCGATCCTGGAAGCGGTGCAGCTGTCGCATACCCCGGGCGCCGGTTTCGCCTATCTGATGGTGCTCGCCGGCGTGTTCGTCGGCGGGCTCTATTCCTTCCGCCTGGTGTTCTATGCCTTCCACGGCAAGGAGCGCTTCGCCGCGCATGACGCCGGCCACGCCGCCGCCAAGGATGGCCATGATGCCGGCCATGATCATGTGCCGCACGAATCGCCGGCGGTGGTGACCCTGCCGCTGATTTTGCTCGCCATCCCGTCGATCGCCGCCGGCTGGACCATAGGCACGGTGCTCTACGGCGGTTATTTCGGCTCCGCTATTTTTATCGCCCCGGAACACGAGGGCCTGGCCGAGATGGCGCGGGAGTTCCACGGCGTGATCGGCATGATGTTGCACGGGCTCGCCAGCCTGCCGTTCTGGTTCGCGCTCGCCGGGGCGGCGACCGCCTGGTATCTGTACATCGCGCGCCCCGAGCTGCCCGCAGTGCTGCGGCAGAAGGCCGGCGTGCTCGTCACCATCCTGGAGGAGAAGTACGGCTTCGACCGCTTCAACGACTGGTTCTTCGCCGGCGGCGCGCGCGCGCTCGGCGGCGGTCTGTGGAAGTTCGGCGATGTGGCCATCATCGACGGTTTCATGGTCAACGGCACGGCGCGCGTAGTGGGCTGGATCGGGGGCTTGGTGCGGCTGTTCCAGACCGGCTACATCTATCAATACGCCTTCACCATGATCATCGGCGTATTCGTGCTGCTGACGCTGTGGTTCGGGCGGGCTTAGGGGACAGATGATGACTTCCGCTCCCTGGCTCAGCCTCAGCATCTGGATCCCGATCCTGTTCGGGCTGGTGGTGCTCGCGTTCAGCGACCGGCACGCCGCGCAGGTTCGCCAGATCTCCTTGATCGGCGCGGTCCTCGGCCTGGCCGCGAGCCTGCCGCTCTACGCCGGCTTCAACACCCAGACGAGCGCCATGCAGTTCTCCGAACTCTCGCCCTGGATTCCGCGCTTCAACATCAACTACCACCTCGGCGTGGACGGCATTTCGGTGCTGTTCATCCTGCTGAACAGCTTCATCACCGTGCTGGTGGTGCTGGCGGGCTGGGAGTCGATCAAACAGCGGGTGGCGCAGTACATGGCGGCCATCCTCATCATGTCGGGCCTGCTCAACGGCGTGTTCGCCGCCCTGGACGCGATGCTGTTCTACGTGTTCTTCGAGGCGACGCTGATCCCGATGTACCTGGTGATCGGAGTCTGGGGCGGCCCCAACCGCGTCTATGCCGCGGTGAAGTTCTTCCTCTATACGCTGCTCGGATCCCTGTTGATGCTGGTCGCCTTCCTCTACCTGTTCGACAAGTCCGGCGGCAGTTTCTCCATCCTCGACTGGCACAAGCTGCCGCTGGCGATGACGCCGCAGATTCTGCTGTTCGCCGCCTTCTTCTTTTCTTTTGCGGTCAAGGTGCCGATGTGGCCGGTGCACACCTGGCTGCCCGATGCCCACGTCGAGGCGCCCACCGGCGGCTCCGCGGTACTGGCGGCGATTCTGCTCAAGCTCGGCGCCTACGGTTTCATCCGCTTCTCGCTGCCGGTGCTGCCCGACGCGAGCCATGCGCTCGCCGGTTTCATGATCACGCTGTCCCTGATCGCGGTGGTGTACATCGGCCTGGTGGCGCTGGTGCAGACGGACATGAAGAAGCTGATCGCCTATTCCTCGGTCGCGCACATGGGTTTCGTCACCCTCGGTTTCTTCATCTTCAACGCCTACGGCGTGGAAGGGGCGCTGATCCAGATGGTTTCGCACGGCTTCGTCTCGGCCGCCATGTTCCTGTGCGTGGGCGTGATGTACGACCGCATGCACAGCCGCAACATCGCCGACTACGGCGGCGTGGTCAATACCATGCCCAAGTTCGCATCGCTCATGATGCTGTTCGCCATGGCCAACTGCGGGCTCCCGGCCACCAGCGGCTTCGTCGGCGAATTCATGGTCATCATGGGCGCGTTGAAGTACAGCTTCTGGATCGGCTTGGTCGCCGCGACCACGCTTATTTCCGGCGCGGCCTACACCCTGTGGATGTACAAGCGGGTGATTTTCGGCGCCGTGGCCAATGACCACGTGGCCGCGTTGAAGGACATCGGCGCGCGTGAATTCCTGGTGCTCTCGCTGCTCGCGCTCGCCGTGCTCGGCATGGGCCTGTATCCGCTGCCGCTGACCGAGGTGATGCATGCCTCGGTCAACGACCTGTTGAAGCACCTCGCCGCGAGCAAGCTGTAAGGCCATCGAACCCATGAATTTCACCATGCCCAATCTGCTGCCCGCCTACCCCGAGATCTTCCTGCTCATCATGGTCTCGGTCGTCCTGGTGGTGGACCTGTTCCTGCCGCAGCGGCTGCGCTACGTCACCTATGCGCTGTCGCAGCTGACGCTCGCCGGCTGCGCCTTGCTCACGCTCAACGCCGGTTATCTTACCGAGGGCCGGATCGCCTATACCTTCAACAACATGTTCGTCGCCGACCTGATGGCGCATGCGCTGAAGCTCGGGGCCTATATTGCCGTGTCCACGGCTCTGGTCTATTCCCGCGCCTATCTCGCCGACCGCGGGCTGTGGAAGGGCGAGTTCTTCGCCCTGGTGCTGTTTGCGCTGATGGGCATGATGGTGATGATCTCGGCCAACCACTTCCTCACCCTGTACCTTGGTCTGGAGTTGCTGTCGCTGTCGCTCTACGCCCTGGTCGCGCTCAATCGCGACTCGGCGCTGTCGACCGAGGCGGCGATGAAATACTTCGTGCTCGGCGCTCTGGCCTCGGGGCTGCTTTTATACGGCATGTCCATGATCTACGGCGCCACCGGCACGCTCGACATTTCCCAGGTGGCGAAATCGATCGCCACCGCCAATCCCAACAAGACGGTGCTGACCTTCGGCCTGGTGTTCCTGGTTTCGGGGATGGCATTCAAGCTGGGCGTGGTGCCGTTCCATATGTGGATCCCCGACGTCTACCACGGCGCGCCCACCGCCATGACCCTGATCATCGCCTCGGCGCCCAAGCTGGCGGCGTTTGCCATGGCCATGCGCCTGCTGGTCAACGGGCTGCTCGATCTGGCGCTGGACTGGCAGCAGATGCTGGTGATCATGTCGGTGCTGTCGATGGCATTGGGCAACCTCGCCGCGATCGCGCAGACCAACATCAAGCGCATGCTCGCCTACTCGACCATTTCGCACATGGGTTTCATGCTGCTGGGCCTGCTGGCCGGCGTGGTCAACGGCAACTGGCTGAATGCGGCCGACGCCTACAGCGCGGCCATGTTCTACGTCGTGGTCTACGTGCTGACCACCCTGGGCTCCTTCGGCATGGTGATGCTCCTGTCGCGCGCCGGCTTCGAGGCCGAGAACCTGGACGACTTCAAGGGGCTGAACGCGCGCAACCCCTGGTACGCCTTCATCATGCTGCTGTTGATGTTCTCGCTCGCCGGGGTGCCCCCCACGGTGGGTTTCTACGCCAAGCTGTCGGTGCTGCAGCCGCTGTTGGCGGCGGATATGGCGTGGCTGGCGGTGGCGGCGGTGCTGTTCTCGCTCATCGGCGCGTTCTACTATCTGCGCATCGTCAAGCTCATGTACTTCGACGAGCCGACCGATACCGCGCCGATAGAACCGAGCCTGGACATGCGCGTGCTGATCTCGGCCAACGGCCTGGCGGTGCTCGCGCTCGGCATCATGCCGCAGTCGCTGATGGCGCTGTGTTACTTTTCCATTAAGTCCCTGTGATTCCGGGCGCGGGCTTGCTGCTGCGGCTCGCCGCTTTCACCGCAGCCGATTTGCCTGCGCTCAGGCGCGCCGTGCCCGCCATTCCCGCCGGGCGCCATCCATGAAATTCGTGCAGCGCGTCGAGCGGGCGTGGAATGCGGGGCAGACCTTGCTTTGCGTCGGCCTCGACCCCGATCCCGCCAGACTGCCGAAACATCTGGCCGATGCGGACTATCCCATGTTCGAGTTTGGCCGGGCGATCGTCGACGCCACGGCCGATCTGGTGTGCGCGTTCAAGCCGCAGATCGCCTACTATGCCGCGGCGCGTGCCGAAGACCAGCTCGAAATGACCATCGCCCACATCCGGCGGCGCCATCCCGGCATACCCGTGATTCTCGACGCCAAGCGCGGAGACGTGGGCAGCACGGCCGAGATGTATGCCAAGGAAGCCTTCGAGCGCTACCAGGCCGATGCGGTTACGGTGAATCCGTATCTGGGATTCGACGCGCTGGCGCCGTTCCTCGCGCATGCGGACAAGGGCGTGATCGTGCTGTGCCGGACGTCCAACCCCGGCGCGCGTGACGTGCAGGACATCGAGAGCAAGGGCAGGAAGCTGTATCAGATCATCGCCGAAAAAGCGGCGCGCGACTGGAATGCGAAGGGCAACGTGCTGCTGGTCGTGGGCGCGACCTATCCCGAAGAGTTGGCCCAGATCCGCGCCATCGTCGGCGACATGCCGATTCTGGTGCCGGGCGTGGGGGCGCAGGGCGGCGACGTTGGCGCCGTGGTGGCGAACGGCGCGACCGCGGACGGGACCGGGCTCATCATCAGCGCTTCGCGCGCCGTGCTCTATGCCGGCGGCGGCAAGGATTACGCCCAGGCCGCGAGATCGGCGGCGCAAAAACTGCGCGACGAGATCAACCTGTGCCGCAAGGCCGGGCGATGAAGCACGCCGATCTGACCGAGACGGAAATCGCGAGCGAAACCGTGTTCCAGGGCAAGCTGTTGCGCGTCAAATGCGATACGGTCAGCCTGCACGACGGCAAGCCTGCGACGCGCGAGTACGTCGAGCACAACGGGGCGGTAATGATCATCCCGGTGCTGGATTCGGGCGAGCTGGTGATAGAGCGCCAGTACCGCTACGTCCTGCGCCGGCATTGCCTCGAGTTTCCGGCGGGCAAAATCGATCCGGGCGAAGAGCCGCTCGGCACCGCCAGGCGCGAGTTGCTGGAGGAGACCGGCTACGTCGCCGGCGAATGGACCTACCTCGCCACCATCCATCCCACGGTGGCCTATTCCACCGAACGCATTCTGGTCTATCTCGCCCGCGGCCTCAGGCATGAGGGCGGAAAACTCGACGACGGTGAGTTTCTAGAAGTCCTCAATTTTTCGCTGGAGGCCTTGCTCGAGCTGGTGCGCAGCGGCGAAATCACCGACGTGAAAACCGTGATCGGCTTGTTCTGGCTGGAGAAGCTCCTGCGCGGCGAGTGGGTCGCCGGGCCTGCTGTGCCATAGTCGCCTGCGGGAAACCCTTGCCGCCCGACAGCTTCAGACGCGAATCGGCCGTACAGCCAATACCCGCGCGGCTCTCAGGCAATTTTGACGTCAGTACCGCGCGCTCCCCGGCGTGCGCGGGAACGGAATCACGTCGCGCACGTTGGCAAGCCCGGTGATGTAGGACACCGTGCGCTCGAACCCGAGCCCGAATCCGGCGTGCGGCACGCTGCCGTAGCGGCGCAGGTCGCGATACCAGCCGTAGTGACTCTTGTCGAGCTTCGCTTCGTCCATGCGTGCATCGAGCACTGCGAGCCGCTCTTCGCGCTGGCTGCCGCCGATGATTTCGCCGATGCCGGGGGCGAGCACGTCCATCGCGGCAACCGTCCTGCCGTCGTCGTTGAGGCGCATGTAAAACGCCTTGATCTCCTTCGGGTAGTTCATCAGCACCACGGGGCCTCCCACGTGCTTCTCGGCGAGGTAGCGCTCGTGCTCGGATTGCAGGTCCATGCCCCATTTCACCGGGAACCCGAATTTTTCCTTCGCTTTATCGAGGATGCCGATCGCCTCGGTGTAATCCATGCGCACGAATTCCTTGTCGACGATGCCCTGCAGCTTGGCGATGACGCCTTTCTCGACGCGCTCGTTGAAGAACGCCATGTCGTCCGCGCGCTCCGCCAGCACCGCTCCGAGCACGTATTTGAGCAAGGCCTCGGCGAGGGTCGCGTTATCGGCCAGATCGGCAAAAGCGATCTCGGGTTCGACCATCCAGAACTCCGCCAGGTGGCGGCTGGTGTTGGAGTTCTCGGCGCGGAACGTGGGCCCGAAGGTGTAGACCTTGGACAGCGCCAGGCAGTAGGTCTCGACGTTGAGCTGTCCCGACACGGTGAGAAACGCTTCGCGGCCGAAGAAGTCCTGCGCGTAATCCACCTTGCCCTCCGGCGTGCGCGGCAGGTTCGCCAGGTCGAGCGTGGACACGCGGAACAGCTCGCCCGCGCCCTCGGCGTCCGATGCCGTGATGATGGGCGTGTTCACCCAGAGGAAGCCGTGCTCGTGGAAGAAGCGGTGTATCGCCTGGGCAATGGTGTGGCGCACGCGGGTCGTCGCGCCGATGACGTTGGTGCGCGGCCGCAGGTGCGCCACTTCGCGCAGGTACTCCATGGTATGGGGCTTGGGCTGGATCGGATAGGTATCGGGATCCTCTATCCAGCCCACCACCTTGATCCCGCTCGCCTGCATCTCGAATGGCTGGCCCTTGGCCGGGGACGGCACGATGGTGCCGGTGGCCTCCACCGCGCAGCCCGCGGTGAGATGCATGACTTCATCGGTGTAATTCGCCAGCGTATTGGGCGCCACCACCTGCACCGGATGAAAGCACGAGCCGTCGGAAACATGGATGAAGGAAATCCCGGCCTTGGAGTCGCGGCGGGTGCGGACCCAGCCTTTGAGGGTGACCGCTTCACCTTGCGGGGCGCGGCCGGAGAGGATTTCTTGGCAGGTGCAGGTATTCATTTAGTCTCTAAAAATGCAAATGAGAGAGATCGGAAAAGATGAATTCTACTCTGGCCGGGCATCGTGATACTGTTCGAATTCCTGCCGTTTTGAGGGTTGGCATATGGAAAGCAGAATGAAACCCGAACCGACCAAGCCAGCCGATGGCGCCGACCGCACGCTGGACGTGCTGCACTTCGAGCGCGATTCGCTGCGCGCCATCTTTGCGCCAAACAGCGTCGCCGTGATCGGCGCGACTGAAAAAGAGGGCAGGGTCGGGCGGACCGTGCTGTGGAACCTGATCAGCAATCCGTTTGGCGGCACCGTTTATCCGATCAACAAGCGGCACAATCAGGTGCTGGGCATCAAGGCCTATCCGAACGTCGCCCGCGTGCCCGAGCCGATCGATCTGGCCGTCATCGTCACCCCCGCTGCGACGGTACCCGGTGTCGTCAGCGAGTGCGTCGCGGCCGGAGTGAAAGGCGCGATCATCATCTCGGCCGGGTTCAAGGAGGCGGGCGAGGCCGGCGTCGAACTGGAACGGCAGATCGCCGAGACGGCGCGCGGCAAGTTGCGTCTCATCGGCCCGAATTGCCTGGGTGTGATGCGCCCCGTGACGCATCTGAACGCAACCTTTGCGAGCGCGATGGCGCGCCCCGGCACGGTGGGCTTCATCAGCCAGAGCGGCGCGCTGCTGACTGCCGTGCTTGACTGGAGTTTCCGCGAAAACGTCGGCTTCAGCGCATGCGTCTCCGTCGGCTCGATGCTCGACGTTGACTGGGGCGACCTGATCAACTTTCTCGGCGACGATCCGCACACGCACAGCATCATGATTTACATGGAGTCCATCGGCGATGCGCGGTCTTTCATCTCCGCCGCGCGCGAGGTCGCGCTGACCAAACCGATCATCGTGATCAAGGCGGGGCGCACGGCGGCTGCGGCGAAGGCCGCCGCCTCGCACACCGGCGCGCTCGCCGGCAGCGACGACGTGCTCGACGCGGTGTTCCGCCGCTGCGGCGTGTTGCGCGTCAACTCCATCTCCGATTTGTTCCACATGGCCGGGGTGCTGGCGAAGCAGCCGCGCCCGTCCGGCCCGCGCCTTACCATCGTCACCAACGCCGGCGGACCGGGCGTGCTCGCTACCGACGCCCTGATCGCGCTCGGCGGGGAGCTGGCCGAGCTGTCCGCACCGACGATGCAGGCGCTCGACCGCGTGCTGCCGCCGCACTGGAGCCACGGCAACCCGATCGACATCCTCGGCGACGCCGATCCGGAACGCTACGCGCAGGCACTCGAGATCGCCAGCAAGGATCCGAACAGCGACGGCCTGCTGGTGGTCCTCACGCCGCAGGCGATGACCGATCCGACCGAAACGGCCAGGCGTTTGACGAAGTTCGCCGTGACCCGGGGCAAACCGGTGCTCGCGAGTTGGATGGGCGGCAAGGATGTCGTCGCCGGCGAGGCAATTCTCAACCAGGCGAACATACCGACCTTCGGCTATCCGGACACGGCTGCGCGCACGTTCACCCTGATGGATCGCTACGCCTATAACCTGCGCGGCCTGTACGAAACACCGACGCTGGTGGAGGCCGCGATGGAGGCGGCGCCGGACCGCGCGCGGGCACAGCAGTTCATCCTGGACGCGCGCCAAGCGGGCCGCACCTTGCTGACCGAGTTCGAGTCGAAGCAGGTGCTCGCCGCCTATCGCATCCCGACCGTGCCGACGCGCATTGCCGGCAGCGAAGACGAAGCGGTGAAATGCGCGGCCGCCATCGGCTACCCCGTCGTGCTCAAGCTGCATTCGCAGACGATCACGCATAAAACGGACGTCGGCGGCGTGCAGCTGAACCTCGCCGATGCCGATGCGGTGCGACGCGCCTACCGCGCGATCGAATCCGGGGCAAAGGCAGTGCGCGAACCGCGTTTGCGCGGCGGCAAGCACTTTCTCGGCGTGACCGTGCAGCCGATGATCAAACTCGATGGCTACGAACTGATCGTCGGCAGCAGCATCGATGCGCAATTCGGTCCGGTGCTGCTGTTCGGCGCGGGTGGACAGCTGGTCGAGGTGTTGCGTGACCGCGCACTCGCGCTGCCGCCGCTCAACACGACGCTGGCGCGGCGCATGATGGAGCAAACGACGATCTACAAGGCGCTCAAAGGCGTGCGCGGCCGCCCGCCCGTCGACCTCGCCGCGCTGGCGCGACTGCTGGTGCAGTTCAGCCAGTTGGTCATCGAGCAGCGCTGGATCAAGGAGATCGACATCAATCCGCTGCTTGCGGCCCCGGCCCCAATCGCGCCCCCGGTGGACGGCGCAGAGTCAGGCGCCGCGGGACTCATCGCACTGGATGCGCGCATTGTTTTGCATGGGCCGGACGTCGGCGAAGACCAATTGCCCAGACTCTCCATTCGCCCTTACCCGGCGCAATATGATTCGGAATGGACGTCGAAGTCCGGCATGCCGGTCACCATTCGCCCCATTCGCCCGGAAGACGAGCCGATGATCGTGAAGTTCCATGCGACCCTGTCGGAGCAAAGCGTGTACATGCGCTACTTCCACTACATCCAGTACAACCGGCGCGTCGCGCACGAACGCCTGACGCGCCTATGCTTTATCGATTACGACCGCGAGATGGCGCTGGTCGTGGAGCGCAAAGACCCGAAGACGGGCGAACGCGTCATTCTCGCGATCGGGCGCTTGAGCAAATTGCACCAGACGGCGGAGGCCGAGTTCGCCATTCTCGTCAGCGACGCTTATCAGGGACAGGGGTTCGGCGGCGAGCTGTTGCGCCGCCTGGTGCAGATCGGGCGCGACGAAAAGCTCAAACGCATCGTCGCCACCATCCTCCCCGACAACGTCGCCATGCAGCGCGTTTCGCGCAAGATCGGTTTCAAGCTGAAGCGGGTTGAATCGGAGTTCCACGCCGAGCTGGATCTGTCGCAGTCCTGAAGCAGCTGCGGCGGGCTTACAAGGCCCCGGGCAAGGCGACGCGGAATTTATCCGCCCACGGAGCGAGCGCCGGCAGGATCGACGGTTCCAGCTCGACGCCGTCGCGCAATTGCTGTTCGCGGCGCAGTAGGCCGTTCTGCCCGGGCAGGCGGACGCGGTCGAATCCTTGGCGCGGCGGGTTGTCCAGGCAGGCTTGCGCCACCCATCCCATCTGGCGGCGGAATGCGCCGCCGCCGCTGAATGCCTCCGGATCCAGAATCTGCAGGAAGACGCTGGCCCCCAGCGGTTCCAGGGGATCGGCCCGGCCGTGACCGGCCAGACCCGCCGTGAGCGCTTCCACCAGCAGCGCCAGGCCATATCCCTTGTGACCGGCGTCGAGTCCGCCCAGCGGCAGGATCGTTCCCCGGTGCGGGGATGACAACACCGCAGGGTCATCGGACGGCTCCCCGTTTTCGTCGATCAGCCAGTGGTGGGGCAGGCGCTTTCCTTCCTTGCGCAGGCGATTGGTCAGTCCGTTGGTGGTGATGGAGGTGGACACGTCGACCAGCACCGGACCATCGTCGGTCGGAAAGCCGATGGCGATCGGGCTGGGCGAGAACACGGAGCGAAGACCGCCATGGGGAGCGACGCTGGCGCCGGACGGCGCGGACGAAAGCAACAGCATGACCAGACCGCGGTCGGTGGCGCGCTTGAGGTAGGCGGCGAGGCAGGCGATGTGATGGCTGCGGCCGATGGTCACCGTGCCGCTGCCGTAGGTTCTTGCCTTCTCCATTGCGATATCCATGGCGCGCAGCACCAGCCAGGGGCCCGGCAGGCGCTGGCCGTCCCAAGTGAGCACGGCGCCATGATCGGCAAGCGTAATCGGCTCGCCCTCGAGTTTCATCTGGCCCGCTTCGATCTGCTGCAAATAGGAGGCGAGAAGCTGCAGGCCGTGAGTGTCATGGCCGAGCAGGTCGCCTTCGACCAGGATGTCGGCGACGTCGCACGCACGGTCGCCGGGCATCCCGGCGACTGTCAGCAGCGACTTCGCAAACCCGATGAGCGCGGGCGCGTCATAGCGCGCTCTGGGGGCAGCGGCCGGAGCTGAGGGAGGCGGTGCGGTCATGGCAAGATAACGCGCTCAATTCTTGAACAAATGCTCGGGACCGTTCGTGCCCACCGTTCTTTCATAGACGCCTTTGCCGGTTTTCTTGTACTGCGTGAGGCCCGAGTTCTTGATCTTGCTGTCCGACAGCG
>CABEAO010000284.1_pt1 | contig 12703 bp, 10 predicted proteins | sample 3132401 | NCBI WGS metagenome assembly CABEAO01 (sample SAMEA5534343, study PRJEB31848) | metagenome | biome: tundra; feature: field; material: soil | place: USA | collected 2013-05 | depth 0.45 m
CGGCTCGCTGGCGCTGTTTCCTATTTCGGAGAAATACTACCACGGTCGGCAGCGCCCGAAAGCGCAGCGGGTGCGGATCATGGGCAAGGCGAATCGGCACCGGTGCGACATCAAATTCGCTGATGCATGGTTGCGGGACACTTGAGGAAGGAGCAAAGCGGCTTCGCCGGGCCTATTGCAGCCGGGATGCGCAGGCAAGACAGGCGTGTCAGATCCAACCGGCTTGGTTACAATGGGAAACGGCGGCACAATCAACCCACCACAAAGAGGAAGCGATCATGAATTTCGATAAAGACCTGGATGCGCGCGGTTTGAATTGCCCGCTGCCGATATTGCGCGCGAAAAAAGCGCTGACCGACATGCAAAGCGGCCAGGTGCTGCGCATCGTTTCGACCGACCTCGGCTCGGTCAAGGATTTCCAGGCTTTCTGCAAGCAGACCGGCAACGAACTGCTGTCGCAGACGCAAGCCAGCAACGAATACACTTTCTTTCTGAAACGAAAGTGAACCCTGCGGCTGCAGCCATGGACGCCCAAAGGTCAGCGCTTCTGGCGCAGCGGACGTCCTATCCCCGGGTTCGAACGCCCGCGGATGGGATAGGCTGAGAATCTCGGTTGAGATTAGCCAACGCTATTGGCTAATAAGATAATTCCGATGGCACAAAGTCCGGATACTCGTGCATTATTATTGCGATTCAAAAAAAGATCCTTGGGCAGCACGCTGCGAATAAGGGCCAAATACGGAGGAAATAATGGGTACCACCCCTGACATTACACTGATCGAGGAAATCGTCCGGCAGCGACTCGACGAAATCCTGCCGAAGAAACTCGAAGAAAAGCTGGCGGAGATGAAGGCGAACAAGACGCCTTCGATGACCATCATCGCCACCAAGGGTACCCTGGACTGGGCTTATCCGCCGTTCATCCTGTCTTCGACTGCAGCCGCTTTGGGCTGGGACGTGTCGATTTTTTTCACCTTCTATGGGCTGCAACTTCTGAAGAAGGACATTTCCGACCTCAAGATCAGCCCGCTCGGCAATCCGGGCATGCCGATGAAGATGCCTTTCGGCCCGGACTGGTTCAAGGGCATCAACTGGAACATCCCCAACCTGGTTCAGGCCGGCATCCCCGGTTTCGAGTCCTTCGCCTCGACGTTGATGCGGCAGACGATGAAGAACAAGGGCGTGGCCGGCATCGCCGAATTGCGCTCGCTGTGCCTGGAGGCGGGCGTGAACATGATCGGCTGCCAGATGACGGTCGACCTGTTCGGCTTCACCCACGAGGATTTCATCCCCGAGGTGAAGGAATACTGCGGCGCCGCTACCTTCCTGCCGATGGCGCAGGAGGCCGACGTCACGCTGTTTATCTAGAGTCGTCTAAAACGATCGTTACCTACAATTACCAATTACAAAAGGAAGGGGAGTGAAATGAAACGCACAGTACTGACATCGGCGTTGCTTGCCGCCTTTGCCATCCCGTCGGTTGCGCTGGCGACGGACGGGTATTTTCCGCACGGCTACGGCATGAAAGCCAAGGGCATGGGCGGCGCCTCAACTGCCATGACGGATGATGCCTTCGGCGGCGCGAATAATCCGGCCAGCATGGTCTGGGTAGGCTCCCGGCTGGATATCGGCGTGGATCTGTTCAGCCCGAGGCGTCATGTGGAGCGTAACGGGGCGACCCCTGCTCTCGGCATCAACGGCAGCGTGGATAGCGACAGCAACCTGTTTCTGATACCTGAGTTCGGCTATAACAGAATGTTGGGAGCGGACAAGTCCGTCGGTATTACCGTCTACGGTAACGGCGGCATGAATACCAACTACAGCGGGGGTCAGATTCCCGCGGCCAGCGCTTGTGGCGGTCCCACAGGTTTCAATCCGGGAGTTACCGGAGGAGGTTCTGCCCCATACAACATGCTCTGCGGCAGCGGCAGGCTGGGTATGAATCTGGAGCAACTGATCGTTGCGCCGACCTTTGCCATGAAGGTGAACAAGGATAATTCCTTTGGCGCGTCGGTGCTGCTCGCGTATCAGAAATTCAAGGCGGAGGGACTGGATGGGTTTTGGGGATTTACCCAATATAACAATGGCACGCCCGCCGGGCCAGCGACCTGGGCGGCCAATAACAACCTGACCAACCGCGGCAACGATACTTCGTTTGGTTACGGCCTGCGTCTGGGCTGGATGGGCAGGGTTTCGGATACGGTGACCTTGGGCGCCAGCTACACCACCAAGACGAAAATGCGCAAGTTCGACAAGTACAAAGACTTGTTTCCGGCGCAGGGGTATTTCGACATGCCCGACAGCCTGAACCTGGGTATTGCGGTCAAAGCGACCCCGGCGTTGACGCTTGCCGCCGACTTCGAGAGGATCAACTATTCCGGCATCAAGTCGATTGCCAACCCGAGTACCAATATCGGCAATTCTGTCGCGGCGACCTTTTTCACAGCCGGCTCACTTGGCTGCGATAGTTGCCGCGGTTTCGGCTGGGGCAGCGTGAATGTGTTCAAGCTAGGCGCTGAGTATCAGTACACTCCGACGCTGATGTTGCGCGCTGGCTATAATCACAGCGACAACCCGATCCAGGGCCGCGATGTGACCTTCAACATCATTGCTCCGGGCGTCGTCAAGGATCATCTGACCTTGGGATTCACCTATAACGTGACCAAGGATTCGGAGCTGACCATGGCTTATATGCACGCGTTCAAGAATTCGGTGGAGGCGTCCAGTCTGTTTAATGCCTTTATGCCCCCTGGTGTTACTGCCGGTACCGAAAAAATCCAGATGTATGAGAACTCCCTCGGCATCGCTTACGGCGTGAGGTTCAAGTAGGCCGAACCGACCGGGAACGCTGCAAGCAAAAGAAGGGCTGGGGGCAACGACGCCCTCAGCCCTTTTTTCATTGCCGCAGAGATCACGCTTTCCTGATCGATCCGCGGCGTTGGAAGCGGAATGCCGATTTCCGGAGAACCGCGTGTCTACTGGCTCCCGGGCCGATTCTTCCCCCGATCAGCCGCGCGGCCATTGCGCCAACGATGCTATTTCACCAGACCCATGCGCCGGTACACGGGCCTGATCGCGGCGCGCCAGGACTCGAGCCGCAGGGCGAAGGCCAATGCTGCGAGGATGCACAGCGCGCCAAAGATGAGCAGGGTGAGCGGCGCGCCGATATGGCTCGCGACTGAACCGGCGATGAAATTGCCTATCGGTGCTGCGCCGAGGAAGCACATGCCGTAGATGGCGACGATGCGGCCGCGCTTGTCCTCGTCGGCGATGGTCTGCAGGATGGTATTGGTCGAAGTGGCGGTGACAATCAAGCCGAAACCTATGGGCAGCATCAGCATCAGCGACAGCCACAGCAAGCGCGACTGCGAGAACAGCATCAGGCCCAGGCCGGCGGAGAAGCTCGCGACGATGATGACGCGCGACAATCCCCGCAACGAAGTGCGACCGGCCAGATAAGCCGTGCCGGCAAATGCGCCCAACCCGGCGCCGCTGATCAGAAGGCCGAGCGTGCGCGAATCGCCGCCGAACACCTCGCCGGCGAAGATCGGCATCATGTGCTGGTAGGGCGAGGTCGTCATGCTCACCGCCGCCACCAGCAGCAGCAGCCGCCGGCTCGGGAGAAAGCCGAAGGCGTAGCGAAAGCCCTGTTTCAACTCCTCGAACCAGTGCTCGTGCGCGGCGTGCGGAGCCACGGCCTTCACCCGCATCATCAACAGGGCGACGATCAGTGCCAGGTAGGACAGCGCGTTCAGCATGAAGCACCAGGCCTCGCCGGCAAAGGCGAGCACGGCCCCGGCGATGCTCGGCCCGACGAAGCGCGCGCTGTTCATGATCAGCGAATTGAGCGCGATGGCGTTGGGCAGGTTGTCTCTGCTCTCGACCATTTCCAGCAGGAAGGTGCCGCGGCTCGGATTGGCGAAGGCGTTGACCGTGCCGAGGAAAAGCGAGATGGCAAGGATGTGCCAGACCTGGATCAGGCCGGCGAACGTGAGCGCGCCCAGCAGCAACGCCTGCGCCAGCGCCAGCGTCTGCGTGAGCAGCAGCAGCTTGCGGCGGTCGTAGCGGTCTACCCACACGCCGGCAAACGGCGACACCAGCAGGATCGGGATCTGCAGCGCGAATCCGGTCATGCCCAGCATGAATGCCGAGCCGGTGAGCCGGTACATCAGCCAGGAGATGGCGATGTACTGCATCCAGGTGCCTATCATCGTCAGTGTCTGGCCGATGAAGAACAGGCGGAAGTTGCGATGCTCGAGGCCGCGCAGGATCGGATGCATGGCCGAGCCCGGCGCCTCAGCCGAGCTTCGCGAGCTGGGGTTTCAGGTTTTCCAGCGTGGTGGCGAAGGCGGCCAGGCGCGCCTTCTCCTGCGCCACGACCTGGGCCGGGGCGCGCTCGACGAAACCGGAGTTGGCGAGCTTTCCTCTGGCCTTGGCGATTTCGCCTTCGAGGCGGGAGATTTCCTTTTGCAGCCGCTCGCGCTCTGCCGCCTTGTCGATCTCGATTCTGAGCATCAGCCGGCAGTCGCCGACTACGGCGACGGCGGCGTCGGCCGCGGGCAAGGCGTCGACCACGCTTACTTCGGACAGCTTGGCCAGAGTCTTGATGTACGGGGCGAGCGCTTCCAGCCTGGCCTTGTCGCCGGTGGCGAGCAAGGGGATGCGCTGCGCCGGGGAAATGTTCATTTCGCCGCGCAGGTTGCGGCAGGCGCCGACCAGGTCCTTCAACACGCCGACTTCGGCCTCGGCTGCGGCGTCGATGCGCTCAGGCGTAGGCTGCGGGTAAGGCGCGAGCACGATGCTCTCGCCCGCGCGTCCCGCCAGCGGCGCGACTCTCTGCCACAACTCTTCGGTGATGAAGGGGATGACCGGGTGGGCGAGCCGCAGCACCGCCTCCAGCACCCGCACCAGGGTGCGCCGCGTGGCGCGCTGCTCGGCCTCGCTGCCGGTTTGCAGCTGTACCTTGGCCAGCTCCAGATACCAGTCGCAGTATTCGTCCCAGACGAACTCGTACAGGGCGCGCGCGGCGAGGTCGAAGCGGTAGCTGTCGAAGCCCTCGCGCACTTCCTTCTCCGCGCGCTGCAGCCGGCTCACGATCCAGCGGTCGATGACCGACGGCGCGAGCGGCAAGGACTCGTCCGCGCCGCAGTCCTTGCCCTCGGTGTTCATCAGCACGAAGCGCGTCGCATTCCACAGCTTGTTGCAGAAATTGCGGTAGCCCTCGCAGCGGCCGAGGTCGAAGTTGAGCGTGCGCGCGAAACTGGCGAGCGAGGCGAAAGTGAAGCGCAGCGCATCGGCGCCGAACGCGGGAATGCCGTTGGCGTAGTTCTTGCGCACGTATTTCTCGACCTTGTTCCTGTGGCTTGCCAGCATCAAGCCCTGCGTCGATTTTTCGAGCAGGGCGTCGAAGCTGACGCCGTCGATCAGATCCAGCGGGTCCAGGGTATTGCCCTTGGACTTCGACATTTTCTGGCCCTCCGCGTCGCGCACCAGGGCGTTGATGTAGACGTGGCGGAACGGCACCTTGCCGGTGAAATGCAGGGTCATCATGATCATGCGCGCGACCCAGAAGAAGATGATGTCGAAGCCGGTGACGAGGACCGAGGACGGCAGGAAGGCATCGAGATCGCGCGTCTTTTCCGGCCAGCCGAGCGAAGTGAAAGGCACCAGGGCGGAGGAGAACCAGGTGTCGAGCACGTCCTCGTCGCGTTTGAGCTTGCCGCGGTAGCCGGTCAAGGCAGCCTGGGCAAGGGCTTCGGCTTCGCTGCGGGCGACGTACACCTTGCCCGCGTCGTCGTACCAGGCCGGGAGCTGGTGACCCCACCAGAGCTGACGCGAAATGCACCAGTCCTGGATGTTTTCCAGCCAGTGATTGTAGGTCGTGGTCCAGTGATCGGGATAGAACTTCACCGCGCCCTCGGCCACCGCTTCCAGGCCGCGTTTCGCCAGGCCGTCCATTTTCACGAACCACTGGTCGGTGAGCATCGGCTCCACGATCACGCCGGTGCGGCCCGAGCGCGGCACCCTCAGTTTGTAGGGTTTTTCGGACATCAGAAATCCCTGCGCGTCGAGATCTTGCAGAATGCGCTTGCGCGCCTCGAAGCGGTCAAGGCCCCGGTATGCCGCGGGGGCGTTATCGTTGATCCTCGCGTCCAGGGTCAAGACGTTGATCTGAGCCAGCGCATGCCGCTGCCCGACCTGATAGTCGTTGAAGTCGTGCGCCGGGGTGATCTTGACGCAGCCGGTGCCGAATTCGGGATCGACGTAATCGTCGGCGATCACCGCGATCGAGCGCCCGGCGAGCGGCAGCACGACTTGTTTTCCGACGAGCCGGGTGTAGCGCTCGTCCTTGGGGTTCACGGCGACGGCGGCGTCGCCGAGCATGGTTTCCGGGCGCGTGGTCGCGACCACCACGGCGCCCGTGCCGTCGTCGAAGGGATACTTGATTTCCCAGATCTTGCCGTCTTCCTCCTCGCTGTCCACCTCGAGGTCGGACACCGCGGTGCCCAGCACCGGGTCCCAGTTGACCAGGCGCTTGCCACGGTAGATCAGGCCTTCCTCGTGCAGGCGCACGAACACCTCGACCACCGCGCGCGACATGCGCTCGTCCATGGTGAAATACCCCGCGCGCTGGCCTTCGGCGTCGGCATAGGTCCAGTTGGCCGAGGCGCCCAGGCGCCGCATCTGGCGCATGATGGTCGAGCCCGACTCCTGCTTCCATGAGCGCACGCGTTCGAGGAATTTGTCGCGGCCGAGGTCGTGGCGGGTCTTGCCCTCGGCCTCGAGCTGGCGTTCGACCACGATCTGGGTCGCGATGCCGGCATGGTCGGTGCCGACCACCCAATTGGTGTTGAACCCGCGCATGCGGTGGTAGCGGATGAGCGTGTCCATCAGCGTCTGCTGGAACGCGTGCCCCATGTGCAGGGTGCCGGTCACGTTGGGCGGCGGCAGCTGGATGCAATAGGTCGGTTTGGCCGGGTCCGCCGAATGCGCGAAATAGCCGCGCTGCTCCCATTCGGGATACCAGTATGCCTCGATGGCGCGCGGATCAAAGCTTTTGGCTAATTCCATTTTTTCTTCGGGGGCGAAACGAATCGAGCGGCGCGTTGCTGGCAACACGTTCGGCTCGGATGAATGAAACGCGAATTATAGCGGATTGATGCAGCAATATACGGCGTCTCAAGTTCCGACGCATGTCAACAGCGGGCATTGCGCGCTCGCGCGCGCCAACCCTGTTTTTGGTACGGATGAAAAGCGCATCCGTACCAAAAACACGGTTTTGGATAAAAACAAGGACAGAGGGCGAGGGTTTCATCCAAGATCGCCGATTGTGTGCGGACCGCTTTTGGTCCGCGCGCAATCGGTGATCCGCGCGGACGGGCCGCCGTCCGCGCAAGCCCGAGCGCCACAGCTCGGATGGCTGAAACGCTAACCGCCGGATTTACGCCGCTCGAGTTCCTGCTCGACTGCGGCATTGACGGCGTCGCTCAGGATTTCGCGCCCAATCAACTGCAGGTCGCCGCGCAGGTCGTCAACTATTCTTTCCACCAGCGGCGCCAGGCCTTGCTTCAGGCGCTCCTCGATCAGAGTATCGATCTCGGGCTGCAACTCGGCAAGCAGCGATGCGCGGATGCTCGCCGCCAGCGCCTCGATCTGCTCTGCGCCCAGAGGCGCGGGTCCCGCGAGTTCGGTCAGCAGCGGCGGATCGTCGCTCTCTCGCGGGAGGTCCACCACTTCATCGAGCAGCGGAATCTCGGCGTTCGGCTCGGCTCCCGTCCGCGCCGGGCGGTGGCGCGCCATCAACGCGTCGGCCTTGCTCAGCAGATCTTCCGGCTCAGCCATTGGCCTTGGACAAGTCGTGATTTACGATCTCGTAGCCGCGGTCGCGGTAAAAGCGGAAGCGCCCGCGCGCGGCCGCGCGGTCTTCGTCGTCGCGGCCGACGATCTCCACCAGCCGTTGGAAGCGGCTGAACGCGGGCGGCCATTCGTAATGCAGGTTCAGCAACACCTCGTCGTGCGGTGTGTCCTCGGGGTCGTGGGTGATGAGCACCGGGGTTTGCGCGGCGAGCGGGCTGCGCGTCATGCAGTGCGGCAGAAAGCCCGTGGCCTGCCAGGTCCAGAGCATTTTGTCGATTCTCTGTGCCTGTGCCTCATCGGGGGCGTAGATCAGTACCCGCAGCTTCTGCCGCGCCGCCTTGGCCGACAGGCGGCAGGCGACCTGCAGCTTGTCCCCGGCCTCGAAGTAGAAGTCGATGCGCGTCATTGGTGAGGGAGGCGGAAGGCGGGAGGAGGAACCATGCGCTGGCGGTCTTTCTCCTCATCCCTCATGCTGTTTCAGCCCGTTTCATCAGGAAACTGATCAGGAGCGCGACCGGCCGTCCGGTCGAGCCCTTGTCCTTGCCCGACTTCCAGGCGGTGCCGGCGATGTCCAGGTGCGCCCAGTCGAATTTCTTGGCGAAGCGCGAAAGAAAGCAGGCGGCGGTGACGCTGCCGGCCGGCCGGCCGCCGATATTGGCCATGTCGGCGAAATTGCTTTTCAGTTGCTCCTGGTAATCGTCCCACAGCGGCATGTGCCAGGCGCGATCGTAGGCCTCATCGCCGGCGGCGAGCAGTTCGCGCGCCAGGGCCTCTTTGTTGCTGTACAGGCCGCTGGCGACATGGCCCAGCGCGATCACGCATGCGCCGGTGAGCGTGGCGATGTCGACCACGGCCTCGGGCTCGAAGCGCTCGGCATAGGTCAGCGCATCGCACAGGATCAGCCGACCCTCGGCGTCGGTATTGAGCACTTCGATCGTCTGTCCGGACATGCTGGTGACGATGTCTCCCGGTTTGGTCGCAGCGCCCCCCGGCATGTTCTCGGTGGTCGGGATGATGCCGACGACGTTGAGTTTGAGCTTCATTTCGGCGCAGGCGCGCAGCGCGCCGAGCACGCTTGCGGCGCCGCACATGTCGAATTTCATCTCGTCCATCTCCGGCGACGGCTTGAGCGAAATGCCGCCGGTATCGAACGTGATGCCCTTGCCCACCAGCACCACCGGTTTTGCTTTTTTCGGACCGCCGGCATAATTGAGCACGATCAGCTTCGGCGGCTGGCGCGAGCCCTGCGCCACCGAGAGCAGGGACCCCATCCCCAGCTTCTCCATGTCCTTGCGCTCCAGCACCTCGAGCTCGAGTTTCCATTCCCTGGCGATTTTCCGCGCCTGCTCGGCGAGGTAGGTCGGCGTGCAGACGTTGCCCGGGAGATTGCCCAGGTCCTTGGCCAGGCTCACGCCCGCGCCTGTGGCCGCGCCCTGGCGCAGGCCCCGCGCGACTGCGGCCGCGTCGCGTGCCGCCGCCAGCAACTCGATGTTCGCGAGCGGGCGCGGGTCGCTTTTCTTGCTTTTCATGTACTCGAAGCGATAGGCGCATTCGGCGGCCACCAGCGCCACCTGGAGCGCTTTCCAGGCGCTGTCGCGGCGGCCAACCCGGATCTCGGTGAAGCACAGCGTGGCCGAACCGGCTCCGGTTTCCTGCGCGGCCTTGACCGCGGCACGCGCTGCCTCGCGGTATTCGCGTTCGTGCAACGCCGCCTCGTCGCCCAGTCCGACCAGCAGCACGCGCTCGGCCGCGACGCCCGGAACCCGGTACAGGAGCAGCGTGGAGCCGAGTTTGCCCTCCATGTCGCCGCGGCGCACAACCTCGCGCACGCTACCTTTCGATGCCCGGTCCAGCGTCTCGGCGGCCGCGCTCAATTTGTGTCCTGCATATACGCCCACGGCAATGCAGGGCGCGGCGCGTTTCTCCGGGGTACCCCGTTTTGTGCTAAATTCCACCGGCTACTCCTTATAGTTTTATCGATCAACCACGCCCGATTATCCCTGCTTTGTTCCCGCCAAGTCAAAGCCGTTGCGCTCAGGTGCGGCATCGAGGCGAAGCCGGACCGGAGGCGCATTCCTAAGTGGCGATTTTTCAGCGGTCCCTGCTGCGCGAATTCGGCAATCTTGCGGTTGCGGTGTTCGCCACGCTGTTTGCGATTACCCTCACCACGCAACTGATCCGTTATCTCGGCCAGGCGGCGAGCGGCAAGCTCCTGTCCGAGGCGGTGCTCGCGCTGCTTGGTTTTTCCGCGCTCAATTACCTGCCGGTGCTGCTGTCGCTGACTTTGTTCATATCGGTGCTGATGACCATCAGCCGCAGCTACCGCGATTCGGAGATGGTGATCTGGTTCAGCTCGGGGCTGCCGCTCACCGCCTGGGTGCGGCCGGTGCTGATCTTCGCTGCGCCGCTGGTGTTCGTGATTGCGCTGCTGTCGCTGTTCCTCGCGCCCTGGGCGAATAACCAGAGCGAGGAGTACCGGCGCCAACTCGACAGCCGCGACGAGTTGTCGCGCATCGCGCCGGGGGTGTTCCGCGAATCCGCCAATGCGGAACGCGTGTTCTTCGTCGAGGGCGTCGCCGGCGATTCGGGCACCGTGCAGAATGTGTTCGTCACTTCCATGCAGCACGGCCGCCTGGGGGTAATGGTGAGCCGGCGCGGTTTCGAGGAGAAGGCGGCCAATGGCGATCGTTTCATCGTGCTCGCCGACGGCAGGCGCTACGAGGGCAATCCGGGCGACGCCGAATACCGGGTGATGGAATTCAAGCGCTACGCGGTGCGCATCGAGACGCGCGAAGCCCAGTCCGGGCAGATTCCGGCGCGCGCGCTGTCCACGCAAACGCTGCTGTCGGAGCCCCATCAAGGCAATCTGGCCGAACTGCTGTGGCGCATCGGCCTGCCGTTGGGGGCGCTCAACCTGGCCCTTCTTGCCATCCCGCTCGCCTTCGTCAATCCGCGCGCCAGCCGCTCCACCAATCTGGTATTCGCGCTGCTCACTTATATGGTGTACAGCAATCTGATCAGCGTGAGCCAGGCCTGGGTGTCGCAGGGCAAGATTTCTTTCCATATAGGCTGGTGGGCGGTGCATGCCGCCATGCTCGTGCTGTTGCTGGCGCTGTTCTACCGCCGCATGCGCATCAGCTCGGCGTTCAGGAGAGGGCGTTGATCGTCCTGCGCAAGTATCTCGCGCGCGAGATCTACGCGGCGACGCTGCTGGTTCTGGTCGCTTTCCTGATGCTGTTTGCTTTCTTCGACCTGATCAACGAGCTCAACTATCTGGGCAAGGGCAATTACCGCCTGCAGCATGTATTGCTGTTCGTGTTGCTGTCTTTGCCCGGGCACGTCTACGAACTTGCTCCGATCGCGGTGCTGATCGGCACGCTCTATGCCCTGTCGCAGCTCGCCGCCAATTCCGAATACACGGTGATGCGGATTTCCGGCCTGTCGCCCTACGCGGCGGGTGCCGCGCTCGCGCGCATCGGCGCCATATTCGTGGTGTTCACTTTTGCTTTTGGCGAGCTGGTGACGCCGTTCGCCGAGCGTGCTGCACAGCAACTGCGCCTCTCCGCCATGAGCGCGGTGGTGGCGCAGGAGTTCCGTTCCGGGCTTTGGGTAAAGGACGAATTCCGCTTCGTCAATGTGCGCGAAGTCATGCCCGACAGCTCGCTCAAAGGCGTGAAAATCTACGAGTTCGATAGCGATTACCGCTTGCGCGCGATCAGCTATGCCGAGCGCGGCGAGTTCAAGGGGGCCAATACCTGGCGCTTGAGCGGCTTGGCGCAGACCCGTTTCGACGGCGGGGGCACGAGCGTGTCCAGACTCGCTGAGACTGACTGGCATTCGGTGCTGACGCCGGACCTGCTGTCGGTGCTGCTGGTGCAGCCGGAAAAAATGTCGGCGATCAACCTGTACCAGTTTACCCGCCACCTATCGGAGAACCGCCAGCAGACAGAACGCTACGAGATCGCGATGTGGAAGAAACTGCTCTATCCCTTCGCTACGCTGGTGATGATGGCTCTGGCTCTGCCCTTCGCCTACGTCCACGTGCGCGCGGGCGGGATGGGGGTAAAGATTTTCTCCGGCATCATGCTGGGGGTGCTGTTCCACCTGCTCAATGGACTGTCCTCGTCCGTCGGCATCATCCAGAACTGGGCGCCGTTCTACTCCGCCGTGTTGCCGAGCGTGCTGTTCCTGTTCGGTGCGATGTTGATGATGTGGTGGGTGGAAAGAAGATGAGGCGTGAGGAGTGAGGTCGAAACCGGGCGCAGGTCTTGCTCCTCAACTCTCACTGTTCACGATGCTGGTGCCAGCCAGCCGGTCGTGCAGGAACCGGCGTTCGCGGTCGAACGGCGCGTACAGAATGCCGATGCCGCCCAGTAGCAGGCAGGGCCAGGCACAGACATAGCGCACTATCGCTTGCCGCAGCGTGATCCTGGCGCCGTCTGCACCGGCCAGACGCAGCTTCCAGGTTTTCATTGCCAGAGTCTGCCCGCTGCGGCGCCAGGATCCGACGAAGTACAGGCCGATCACGAGGAAAAGATAGACCTGGAATGCATGGCGCAGCCATCCGCTCGGGCTCGCGCCGGTTGCGCCGAGGAACAGCAGGCCGGTGAAAAACGCGATGCCGAGCAGGAGCAGCGACTCATACACCATGCAGATGAGCCGGCGTTTGATGCTGGGATAGGGGTAGCCCGTGCGCGCAACTGCGCCGGCGTGGCCGCGCACGTCAGCGCGTTGGACTGGCAGGCGCCAAGAGCGGTGCTGCCTTATCCCCGCTTGGGGCAGCCGGCGAGGGCGGGGCGGTTGAGGCAGCCGGCGAAGGTGGGGCGCCTGGGACAGCCGGCGAGGG
>CABEAO010000287.1_pt1 | contig 12609 bp, 12 predicted proteins | sample 3132401 | NCBI WGS metagenome assembly CABEAO01 (sample SAMEA5534343, study PRJEB31848) | metagenome | biome: tundra; feature: field; material: soil | place: USA | collected 2013-05 | depth 0.45 m
AGCGGCGGTGGCAAATCGCAGAGCAAGTGCAACCAGGGCGTCGGCAACGGCTCCGAGGGCTGCGATCCGGGCAACTCGAACCAAAGCACCGTGTTCCCCTTTGCGCCGAACTCGAACGACGAAGTCGGCGGAGTGCCCGGCAATCCGGGCCGCAAGGGCGGCAACAGCAAGTAAACCTGCAATCGTGAAGTATGGAAAAGGACCCGCGAGGGTCCTTTTTCTTTTTGGCGCCTTGTGTACGGCGGCGTCCGGCCCCTTGAAAATCCCGCCCGCAGCCCGCATTTATTCGGACAATGACAACTGTCTCGGGAGGAACCATGTCTGCCACCGCCACCAAGGAAACGCTGGGCTTTCAGGCCGAAGTCAAGCAACTGCTGCATCTGATGGTCCACTCCTTGTACAGCAACAAGGAGATTTTTCTGCGCGAACTGATTTCGAACGCCTCCGATGCGGCGGACAAGCTGCGCTTCGAGGCGCTGTCGGACGCCTCCCTCTACGGCACGGATGCCGACCTCGGGATCCGCGTCAGTTTCGACAAGGCGGCGCGCACCCTGACCGTGTCCGACAACGGCGTCGGCATGTCGCGCGACGAGGTCATTGCCAACATCGGCACCATCGCCAAGTCGGGCACGCGCGAGTTCTTCCAGGCGCTCACCGGCGACCAGGCCAAGGACGCCCACCTGATCGGCCAGTTCGGCGTCGGCTTCTACTCGTCCTTCATCGTCGCCGACCGCGTGACGCTGGTGACGCGCCGCGCCGGCCTCGCCGCGGGCGAGGCGGTGCGCTGGGAATCCGACGGCGGCGGCGATTACAGCATCGAAGCGGTGGAGAAGGAGGACCGCGGAACGGAGGTGATCCTGCACCTGCGCGAGGGCGAGGACGAACTGCTCGACGATTTCCGCCTGCGCGCCCTGATCCGCAAGTACTCCGACCATATCGCCATCCCGATCCGCATGCAAAAGCGCGTCTGGGACGAGGACAAGAAGGAACACAAGCCGACCGGCGAGGACGAGACCGTGAACCAGGCGAGCGCGCTGTGGGCGCGGCCGAAATCCGAGATCACGGACGAGCAGTACCAGGAGTTCTACAAGCATGTCGGGCACGATTTCGAGACGCCGCTCGCCTGGACCCACAACAAGGTCGAGGGCCGGCACGAGTACACGCAGCTGTTGTATCTGCCGGCGCATGCGCCCTTCGACCTGTGGGACCGGACGCATCGCCACGGCGTCAAGCTGTACGTGCGCCGGGTGTTCATCATGGACGACGCCGAGCAGTTGCTCCCCGCCTACCTCAGATTCGTGCGCGGCGTGGTCGATTCCAGCGACCTGCCGCTCAACGTGTCGCGCGAGATCCTGCAGCAGAGCAAGGATATCGAGGCGATCCGCTCCGGCTGCACCAAGCGCATTCTCGCGCTGCTCGAAGACCTGGCGCAGAACCAGAAGGAGCAGTACGCAAGTTTCTGGAAGGAGTTCGGCCTGGTGCTGAAGGAGGGCGTGGGCGAGGACCATGCCAACAAGGAGAAAATCGCGGGGCTGCTGCGCTTTGCCAGCACGCATGCCGACAGCGAAGAGCAGGGCGTTTCCTTCGCCGATTATCTGGCGCGCATGAAGCCGGGCCAGGAGAAGATCTATTACGTCACCGCCGACTCCTTCCTCGCCGCGAAGAACAGCCCGCATCTGGAGGTGTTCCGCAAGAAGGGCATCGAGGTCCTGCTGCTGGCCGAGCGCGTGGACGAATGGCTGGTATCCAATCTCGCCGAATTCGAAGGCAAGCCGCTCGCCTCGGTGGCCAGGGGCGACCTGGACCTGGGCAAGCTCGAGGACGAGGCGGAGAAAAAGGAACAGGAAAAACAGGCCGGCGAATACAAGGATCTCACCGACAAGATCAAGGGCGCGCTGGGCGCTCAGGTGAAGGAAGTGCGCGTGACGCTGCGGCTGACCGCGTCACCCGCGTGCCTGGTGTCGGATCAGTACGACATGGGCGGCAACCTTGCGCGCATCCTCAAGGCGGCCGGGCAGAAGGTGCCCGAGTCCAAGCCGATCATGGAGATCAATCCGGGCCATCCGCTGGTGCAGCGGCTCAAATACGAGGAATCGCATTTCGCCGACTGGAGCCAGGTGCTGTTCGACCAGGCCCTGCTCGCCGAAGGCGGTCAACTGGAGGACCCGGCCGGCTTCGTCAAGCGCTTGAACGAACTGATGCTGGCCCTCGCCGGCGGCGGCGCGAAGATCTGGACGCCGGGAAGTTAAGCGCAGCGGACTTAGGTATCGTCGCAGGCCGTTGCGCGCTCTCGCGCGCCAACCGTGGTTTTGGTACGGATGAAAAGCGCATCCGTACCAAAACCACGGTTATTGATAAAAGCAACAGCGTCTTGGGGTTGCTTTTATACAAGATCGCCGATTGTGTGCGGATGTGCTTTTCATCCGCGCGCAATCGGTGATCCGCGCGGACGGGGCGCCGTCCGCGCAAGCTCGAGCGCTGCAGCTCGAGTGATGGACTTACAGTTGCTTCAGCATGGTCCCGGCGTCGGAGACTTCGAATTTGCCCGGCCCCTCGACGTTCAGCTGCTTGACCACGCCGTTGTCCACGAGCATCGAAATGCGGTTCATGCGCACGCCCATGCCGCGCGCGGTCAGGTCGAGCTCCAGGCCCAGCTTCTTCGCGAACTCGGCGCTGCCGTCGGCCATCATGCGTATCTTTCCGGTCGCTTTCTGGTCGCGGCCCCAGGCGCCCATGACGAAGGCGTCGTTGACCGAGATGCACCAGATTTCATCCACGCCCTTGGCTTTGAGCTTGTCGTAATTTGCGAGGTAGCTCGGCACGTGCTTGGCCGAGCAGGTTGGGGTGTAGGCGCCGGGCAGGCCGAAAATCGCGATCTTCTTGCCCTTGACCAGATCCGACACCTTGAAGCTGTTCGGGCCGAGCGAGCAGCCGGCGGTTTCGGTTTCGATGAATTCGGTGAGTGTCCCCTCGGGGAGGCGGTCTCCAACTTTGATCATGGCATGCTCCTGTCAGTGATGGCTGCGCAGGGGTTTTTCCCCTCCTTCGCGCAAGATTTAAGTATCTGCCGGTATTTGCCGCGCGGACAACAGCAGCGCCGCGGCAAAGGACGGTAATCCTAACATACCCAGCACCGCGAATACCCGCGCGAGCCACAGGGTAATTTGAACCCGCTGCGCAATGCCGCTATAGTGCGTTCCATGCAACCCGCCGCCGAAACCGCCTCCGACCGCAAACTGAACCTGACCGAGGTGCTGAACGACCTGGTCGAGGACGGCATCGTCGGACGCGCCGAGGCCGACAAGCTGATCGCCGACCGGCGCATGCAGCGCGCCGACCATCACCCGCTCACGGTGATCGCCGACCAGAAATGGAAGTCCCTCCTGCCGCCGAACAAGCTGCTGCACCTCGAACTGCTCACCGAGTGGCTGGCGGGCAAGGTCGGCCTCGGATATTTCCACATCGACCCGCTGAAAATCAACTTCTCCGCGGTCACGGACATCATGTCCAACGCCTACGCGCAGCGCTTCAAGATCCTGCCGGTGGAAGTCAACAGCAAGGAGGCGGTGATCGCCACCTGCGAACCTTACATCAAGGAATGGGAGAAGGAGCTCAAGCCGATCCTGCGCCTGGAGATCCGCCGCGTCATCGCCAATCCGCTCGATATCGCGCGCTTCCAGGTCGAGTTCTACAATCTGGCCAAGTCGATCAAGGGGGCGGCCGAAAAGGGCGACCGGTCGAGCGGCATCGGCAACTTCGAGCAACTGGTGGAGATGGGCAATGCCAACCGCCAGTACGATGCCAACGACCAGCACATCGTTCACGTGGTCGACTGGCTGTGGCAGTATGCTTTCGACCAGCGTGCGAGCGACATCCATATGGAACCGCGGCGCGACGTCGGCTACGTGCGTTTTCGCATCGATGGCGTGCTGCATCAGGTGTACCAGATTCCGGCGGCGGTGATGGCCGCCATGACCAGTCGCATCAAGATCCTCGGCCGCATGGACGTGGTGGAAAAGCGCCGGCCGCAGGACGGGCGCATCAAGACCCGCACCGCAGACGGGCAGGAAATCGAACTGCGCCTGTCGACCCTGCCCACGGCATTCGGCGAAAAACTGGTGATGCGGGTGTTCGATCCGGAGGTGCTGGTCAAGGATTTCACCGAGCTCGGTTTTTCCGACGAGGACCAGGTGCGCTGGAGCCAGATGACCGCGGCGCCGCACGGCATCATCCTGGTCACCGGGCCCACCGGCTCGGGCAAGACCACCACCCTGTACTCGACGCTCAAGACCCTCGCCACCGAGGAAGTCAACGTCTGCACCATCGAAGACCCGATCGAAATGGTGGAGCCGGCGTTCAACCAGATGCAGGTGACGCACGGCATCGACCTCGGCTTTGCCGACGGCGTGCGCGCGCTGATGCGCCAGGACCCCGACATCATCATGGTGGGCGAGATCCGCGACCTGGAGACCGCGGATATGGCGATCCAGGCGGCGCTCACCGGGCATCTGGTGCTCTCGACCCTGCACACCAACGATTCGGTCGCCGCGATTACGCGGCTGCTGGACCTGGGCGTGCCGCCTTATCTGCTCAATTCCACCATTCTCGGCGTCATGGCGCAGCGCCTGGTGCGCACGCTCTGCCCGCATTGCAAGCAGCAGGCGCCTTACGACGATTCGCGCGCCGACGACCTCACCTGGGAAGAATTCGTCGCGCCGTGGAAGGCCAAGCGCCCGGCGCACATTTTTCGGCCGATCGGCTGCCTGGAATGCCGCAACACCGGCTACATCGGCCGCATCGGCATCTACGAAATCCTGCTGATGTCGCCGGCGATGAAGCGCATGGTCGACGCCAAGACCGACCTCGCCCGGATGCGCGAGCTGGCCTACAAGGAAGGGATGAAGCCGCTGCGAATCAGCGCGGCGATGAAAGTGGCGGCGGGTCTCACCACCATCGAGGAAGCGATCAAGGTCGCGCCGCCGCCGCAGCGCGAGGGCGACTGAGCGTGCGTTGCGACATGAGGGGAAATCCCCACCTCCATGCTCCCCTGATTAAGAGGCTGTTGCAGTGATTCTGAAACAGCTCCCGGAGACTACTTGCTCAAATAGCGCATCGCGCGCTCCAGGCCCTCGATGGTGATCGGGTACATGCGCGCTTCCATCAGCTCGCGGATGACGGAGATCGACTGGCGGTAGGGCCAGAGCTGCTCCGGCTCCGGATTGAGCCACACCGCCTTCGGATAGACGTCGAGCATGCGGCGCATCCACACCGCGCCGGCCTCGTCGTTGGAGTATTCGATCGAGCCGCCCGGCTGCAGGATTTCGTACGGGCTCATGGTGGCGTCGCCGACGAAGATCAGTTTGTAGTCGTGCCCGTACTTGTGCAGGATGTCCACGGTCGGGGTGCGCTCGGAGTGGCGGCGGCGGTTGTCCTTCCACACGTAGTCGTACAGGCAGTTGTGGAAGTAGAAATACTCCATGTGCTTGAATTCGGTCTTGGCCGCGGAAAACATCTCCTGGCACAGCTTGATGTGGTCGTCCATCGAGCCGCCGATGTCGAAAAACAGCAGCACCTTGGCCTTGTTGTGGCGCTCGGGCCGCATCAGGATGTCGAGCATCCCGGCTTTTCTCGCGGTGGAGGCGATGGTGCCGTCCAGATCGAGCTCCTCGGGCGCGCCGTCGCGGGCGAAGCGGCGCAGCCTTCTCAGCGCGATCTTGATGTTGCGCGTTCCGAGTTCCACCTGGTCGTCCAGGTTCTGGTACTCGCGCTGGTCCCACACTTTTACCGCCGAGCGGTTGCGCGAGCCTTCCTGGCCGATGCGTATGCCTTCTGGGTTATAGCCGTAGGCGCCATAAGGCGAGGTGCCGCCGGTGCCGATCCATTTGCTGCCGCCCTGGTGCCTGCCTTTTTGCTCCTCCAGGCGTTTTTTCAGCGTTTCCATGAGCTTTTCCCAGCCGCCCATGGCCTCGATCTTGGCCTTTTCCTCCGGACTCAGGTTGAGCTCGGCCTGCTTGCGCAGCCACTCGAGCGGAATGTCGGCTTCCACGCCCATGATGGCCTCGACGCCCTTGAAGTACTCGCCGAAGGCGCGGTCGAACTTGTCGAAGTTGGCCTCGTCCTTGACCAGACATGTCCTCGAGAAATAGTAGAAGTCGTCAATCGAAGAGTTGACCACGCCCTTTTGCATGCCTTCGATGAGCATGAGGTATTCCTTGGTCGTGACCGGGACCTTGGCACTCTTGAGCTTGAGGAAGAAATCGATCAGCATGATTACGCAGTCGCTAGGCGCGAGGCATGTTTCCCGTCATCGATTCTGCCGCGACATGAATATCAGCCGCTCGAACAGATGCACATCCTGTTCGTTCTTGAGCAGCGCGCCGTGCAGCGGCGGGATGATGGTCTTCCTGTCCTTGCTGCGCAGGGCTTCGGGCGGGATGTCGTCGGCGAGCAGCAGCTTCAGCCAGTCGAGCAGTTCGGAAGTCGAAGGCTTTTTCTTCAGCCCCGGCACCTCGCGCACCTCGAAGAACACCTGCAGCGCTTCGCGCAGCAGATGCTTCTTGATGCCGGGGAAGTGCACGTCGACGATCTTCTCCATCGTTTCCTTGTCGGGGAAGCGGATGTAATGGAAGAAGCAGCGCCGCAGGAACGCGTCGGGGAGCTCCTTTTCATTGTTGGAGGTGATGAACACGATCGGACGGTGCTTGGCTTTGACCAGCTCATGCGTCTCGTAGACGTAGAATTCCATGCGGTCGAGTTCGCGCAACAGGTCGTTGGGGAACTCGATGTCGGCCTTGTCGACTTCGTCGATCAGCAGCACTACGGGTTCGTCGGCGTTGAACGCCTCCCACAAGGTACCCTTGACGATATAGTTGTTGATGTCGTGCACGCGCGGGTCGCCCAGTTGCGAATCGCGCAGCCGCGACACGGCGTCGTATTCGTACAGGCCCTGCTGCGCCTTGGTGGTGGACTTGATGTGCCACTCGAATAGGGGCAGCCCGAGCGCCTTGGCCACTTCCTCGGCCAGCATGGTCTTGCCGGTTCCGGGCTCGCCCTTGATCAGCAGCGGGCGCTGCAGCGTGACGGCGGCGTTGACGGCGAGGGTGAGGTCGTCGGTCGAGATGTAGTTGGCGGAACCGTGGAAACGCATGACATTACCCTGAAATGAAAGGCGCATTATACGACGGGCGGCACGGTCGCGGCGTGGCCGCTCGTCGCAGCCCGCCCGGCGACCGGTGCGCTCTTTACTCCCATAACCGCTATCGTATAGAATCCACGGCCTTTTGAAATTTGACGGCAAATCAGTTGCAGACCGGACTTGCAAACCGGGCCGGCAAGCCGCCCCTGAAGAGTGAAAATGATGAAAACAACCCTGGGTATTATCCTGTTTGTGCTGGCCGGTTCGGCGCTGGCGCAGGCGCCCGCGCCTGTGGGCAACGCGGAGGCGGCCAAGAGCAAGATTTCCATGTGCACGGGCTGTCACGGCATTCCCGGCTACAAGACGGTGTATCCGCAGGTCTATCATGTGCCGATGATCACCGGGCAGCAGCCGGTCTACATCGTCAACGCGCTGCAGGCCTACAAGTCCGGGGCGCGCAGCCATCCCTCGATGCGCGGCGTCGCGCAGAGCCTGTCCGATCAGGACATGGCGGACCTTGCCGCCTACTATTCCAGCGAACCCAAGTAAAGGGGCGACCATGAAAACAGCACTGCTCATCGCTCTGACAATCTTTGCGAGCCAGCTCGCCTACGCCGGCGTCGATAGGGCAGCGGGTGCGAGTAAGTCCAAGCCCTGCGCCGCCTGTCATGGCGCCGACTTCAACACGCCGATTTCGGCCGACATTCCGCGCCTGGCCGGCCAGCATGCCGATTACCTGGCGCGCGCGCTGACCGACTATAAGTCCGGCGCGCGCAAAAACCCGGTAATGGACGGCCAGGCGGCCGCGTTGTCGGCGCAGGACATTCAGGATATTGCCGCCTACGTCAACAGCCTGAACGGCAATCTGAAAGTCATCGGGCTGCACCGCCTGGTTCACTAGCGCCGCTTCAGGCATTCCAGGTAAGCCGGCGCGTCCGGCGTCGCGCCGTCGCGTTGCGCTTGCCATACGGTTTCGGCAAGACATTCCATGACTTCGTGACAGGCGGCATGCCGGTCGCCGAGCCTGGCCGCAATTCGCGCGAATTCGCGCTTGATGCCGGGCGGCTGATCGATGGACAGCTGCTCCTCGATGGCCAGGTGCATGCTCATATGCAGGAATGGGTTGGTAGCGCCCGATTCGGGCCGGTATTCCCTGTCCCGGTGCCGCTCTGGATCATCCAAGACAGGATGGTATTCAGGATGCAGCAGGATCACGCCGACGGCGACGTTTTCCAGCGCCGCCAGCACTTCGCGCTCGCGGTACTTGCGCCAGGCATCGAAAAAGAAGTGCCTGACTTGGTCGCGGGTGGGGTCGAACATGGCGCGGGGCTCAGCGTTGCGAGTGCGGAATCATCGGCGCCGGCCGGGATGGGGAGTTTTTCATTTAGCACTCTGCACTTTGGCCTTTACCTTACCCCGGAATTCGCACAAGTCCTCGATCAGGCATTGCGGACACTCCGGCTTCCTTGCCTTGCATACATAGCGCCCATGCAGGATCAGCCAGTGGTGCGCGTGCAGGCGGAACTCCGGCGGCACGAATTTCAGCAATTTCTGCTCGACCTCGAGCGGGGTCTTGCCGGGGGCGAGGCCGGTGCGGTTGCCGACGCGAAAAATATGCGTGTCCACGGCGATGGTCGGATGGCCGAAGGCGATGTTCAGCACCACGTTGGCGGTTTTGCGTCCGACCCCGGGCAGTTGCTCCAGCGCCTCGCGCTCCTGCGGCACCTTGCCGGCATGCCGTTGCAGCAGCAGCTCGCAGGTGGCAAGAATGTTCTTCGCCTTGGTGCGGTACAGACCTATGCGCTTTATATGCGCGATCAGGCCGTCCATGCCGAGGGCGAGCATTGCTTTTGGCGTGTTCGCCACCCGGTATAGGCTGCGCGTGGCCAGATTTACGCTTTTGTCGGTCGCCTGGGCCGACAGGATCACGGCGATCAGCAGCTCGAACGGCGTGCGGTATTCCAGTTCGCCGCGCGGTTCGGGGTTGGCCTTTCTTAAGCGCTCGAAGATTTCCTGTCGTTTTGCGGGATTCATCGCTTCTTCGCAGCGGCGCGGCGCACGTCGATGGCGGCGATCTCGGCCCGGACCTGCGGCGGAAGATTGGCCGTGTTTCTGGGTGTAATGCCGGCCTTTCTCGCCTTGGCGCGCTCGATGGCCGCGAGGATCGCCGCCTTCTTGGCATCCGGCATGGGCTGCCCCAATTTCTCCTGTGCCTTGCGCGCGAGGCGCTCGGCGCGCTCGGCCTGTTCGCGCTCGAGGCGCAAGTTGCGGAACTGGAAGCGTGCGCGCGCCGCATCGGCCATGGCCTCGGTCCAGGGCGCCTGCGCTTCGGGCAACGGCAGCATGTCGATGCAATCCACCGGACAAGGCGGGACGCACAGATCGCAGCCCGTGCACAACTCGGCGATCACGGTATGCATGCGCTTGGCTGCGCCGACGATGGCATCGACCGGACAGGCCTGGATGCACAGGGTGCAGCCGATGCAGCGCGCTTCGTCGATTCGAGCGACAGCGCGCCGCTGTTCCGTGCCGTTGGCCGGATTGAGCGGCTTCGCGTCGCGCCGGAGCAGGGCAGCGAGCTTGCGCACGCCGGCTGCGCCGCCGGGCGGGCACTGGTTGATATCGGCTTCGCCCGCCGCGATGGCCCGGGCGTAAGGCAGGCAGCCGCTATAGCCGCATTTGGTGCACTGGGTCTGCGGCAGCAGGGCGTCGATTTTCCCGGCGAGCGCGCGCTCGGTCATGGTTTGGCGGCAGCGAATTCGCGCAGGATTTCCCCGATCAGCTCCGGTCCGCGATAGATGAAGCCGGTATAGATCTGCACCAGGCTCGCGCCGGCTGCGAGCTTGGCGCGCGCGTCGGCTGCGCTCATCACGCCGCCCACGCCGATGATCGGCACCCTGCCCTCGAGCAGCTGCGCGAGCTTGCGGATGACTTGCGTCGAGGCATCGCGCAGCGGCGCGCCGGACAGCCCGCCAGTTTCCTCCGCGTGCCGCAGGCCTTTCACGGCTGCGCGCGATACCGTGGTGTTGGTGGCGATGACGCCGTCCAGTTTGTGCTTGAGCAGGCATCTGGCGATCGACCCGAGTTGGGCCTCGTCAAGGTCCGGTGCGATCTTGAGCACCAGGGGCACGTAGCGCCCGTGCGCGTCGGCCAGGCGACTCTGCTCGGTCTTCAACTTGCCCGCGAGCGCGCCCAGTTCGTCCGTGCCCTGCAACTGGCGCAGATCCTTGGTATTGGGCGAGGACACGTTCACCGTGACATAACTCGCGTGCGCATACACCTTCGCCAGGCAGAACTCGTAGTCGTCGGCGGCGCGCTCGATCGGCGTGTCGAAATTCTTGCCGATGTTGATGCCGAGCACGCCGCGGTAACGGGCCCGCGCGACGTTGGCGAGCAACTGCTCGACGCCATGGTTGTTGAAGCCCAGGCGGTTGATCAGGGCCTGCACCTCGGGCAGGCGGAACATGCGCGGTTTGGGATTGCCCGGCTGCGGCCGCGGCGTGACCGTGCCGATCTCGAGGAAACCGAAGCCCATGGCCGCAAGCGCATCGATGTACTCGCCGTTCTTGTCCAGGCCGGCGGCCAGTCCCAGCGCATTGGGAAACTCCAGGCCCATGAGTTTGACGCTGCGCGCCGGCCCCGCATCGGCCAGCATCGAGGCCATGCCGGCGCGCTCGATCAGCTTGAGCGAGCCGAGGGCGAGATCGTGCGCGGCTTCGGGATCCATCCCGAACAGAAAGGGGCGTGCCAGGGAATACAGCATGGCGCGATTTTACAGGGAGCGGGGAGGATTGAGGCGGGATGTGTTACAAGTCAGCAAATACAGCGCGGGTTTCTATACAAGATCGCCGATTGCGTGCGGATGTGCTTTTCATCCGTACGCAATCGACGATCCGCGCGGACGGGCCGCCGTCCGCGCAAGTTTTATCGCCGCAGCTCGAGGTATCCTCCTACGCCCGCCGATGTGGTCGCACCGCCATTGCGCGCTGCGCGCGCCAACCGTGTTTTTGGTACGGATGAAAAGCGCATCCGTACCAAAAACACGGTTATGGATAAAAGCAACCACGGCTTGGCGTTGCTATTGTCGCAACATCGAAACTCTGCAACAACGGGGGCGCGATTTGAGTCGCTGCGTATAAAGCGTCCGGGCGCAACGAGATCTAATCGAGGTCGTTGTCGCTGAGCTCGCGCCACTCGCCGTCGATCAGGCCCTCGATCGGCCGGAATCTGGCTTTGTAGGCCATTTTGCGGCTGTTCCCGATCCAGTAGCCAAGATACAGGTAGGGTAGCCCGAGGCTGCGGCACTGCTCGATCTGCCACAGAATGTTGTAAGTGCCGAAGCTGGCGGCGGCGATGCCGGGCTCGAAGAAGGTATAGACCGAGGACACTCCGTCGCCGAGGATGTCGACGATCGACACCATCATCAGCTTGCCCGCGTCGCGGAACTCGATCAGGCGCGTGTTGACCCGGCTTTGCAGCAGGAAGTGGGAATACTGGTCACGGCTGTCCTGGTCCATGCCGCCGCCGGAATGGCGATGGGCCTGGTAGCGCAGGTAGAGCGCGTAGTGCTCGTTGCGAAAACGCAGGCTTTGCGGCGAGGCGTCGAGCGCGGCGTGCCGCTTCTGCGCGCGGCGTTGCGCGCGCGTGGCCTCGAACTGCGCCACCGGAATGCGCACCGGCACGCAGGCGCGGCAGGCGTCGCAATAGGGGCGGTAGGTGAAGATGCCGCTGCGGCGAAAACCGGCCTTCACCAGCGAGCCATAGACCTCATTCGAGATCAGGTGGCTGGGCGTGGCAACCTGCGAGCGCGCCAGCTTCGCCGGCAGGTAGCTGCAGGGATAAGGCGCGGTCACGTAGAACTGCAGTACCGCGTGCGGCAGGTCGTTAAGCAGCGACATCGTTGTCCGTCTCCGGGGCGTCCCACTTCATTGGCGTCACGGCATAGTCTACCAATTCCCGCAACCTTAGTGAAAACTCGCTGCGCGGGATTGCGCGCGCGCCGAGGCTGGCCAGGTGCCGGGTATGCATCTGGCAATCGATCATGCCGCAGCCCTGGCGCTCGAGACGCCGCACCAGATGCACCATGGCTATTTTCGAGGCGTCGCGCACCCGGGTAAACATGGACTCGCCGTAGAACATGCGGCCGATGGCCACGCCGTACAGCCCGCCCGCGAGTTCGCCTTCGATCCAGGTTTCCACCGAGTGGGCGTAGCCGAGTTGGTGCAGGCGCTGATAGGCGGCGCGCATGTCGGCGGTGATCCAGGTGCCGGTTTCACCCGTACCAGGGACGGCATGATCAGCGCCCCTGAGGGCGCAGCCCTGCATGACCGCTTCGAAAGCGCTGTCGAAACGTATCTCGTGGTCGCGGTTGCGCAACGTCTTGGCGAGGGAGCGCGAGACTTTCAATTCGGATGGAATGAGCACCATGCGCGGGTCGGGGCTCCACCATAGGATGGGCTCGCCTTCGGCATACC
>CABEAO010000296.1_pt1 | contig 12214 bp, 12 predicted proteins | sample 3132401 | NCBI WGS metagenome assembly CABEAO01 (sample SAMEA5534343, study PRJEB31848) | metagenome | biome: tundra; feature: field; material: soil | place: USA | collected 2013-05 | depth 0.45 m
CCCCACTCGGTGTAAGCCAGTTGGTGCAGGCCGCTCGGAGTGATGCACTGAACGATGCGTTGTCTGAATTCCTGCGCCATTTCGATCGTCCTCTAAACGAGCGCCTGCGCAATCGAGCGCGTCAGCGCGGGCGCGGCGGCGCGCAGTTTCGCATCCTCGGTCACGAGTTTCACGCCCAGAGTATCCGCCACCGCAAGAAAGCGGGCATCGTAGGCTGACACCGCAAAGCGCTCCGCGCAGCGCAAGGCTTGCAAATTCGGAACGCTCAACAGCTCGCGCACGCGTCTTGCGGCCTCGGCAAGCAAGGACTCAGTCTGCTGGCCGCTAAGGGCCCCGATGCGCCGATAGGTCGTCAGTACGTTGCTGAATTCGACGAGCAGAAAGGCTTCGCTGCGCCAGTCCGAATCTTGCGCGAACAAGGCTTGCGCCTCCTTGGTGCGATCGCTTTCGATCAGCAGGTAGGCGAGGACATTCGTATCGACGACGACCATGCGCTAAAGCCGGCTAATCGCGGCCGGCGGCTATCGCTGCCTCGATATCGTCGATCGTCAGCGGCCGGTGCTTTTTCAGCCGCACCGGTCTTGGTGGGCGCGCGGATGGCTCGGCGGACGGCAAGGCGGCGATGCCGGCTTCCAGAAGCTGCGCGACTGCGTCTTTCAGTTTCTGGTTGCGGTGAACCGCACGCAGCTTGATGCGCCGCATCAGCTCGTCGGGTAATTCGAGCGTTGTTTTCATTTTCCCATATTACCATAAAACCGGGTTTATGCCGCGGAGTGGCGATGTCTACAGCAGGCGGGCCCCAACCTGTCAGTCCGCATACCAGTACCGCTTTCTCAGCTCGCGGTAAGACCGCACGCCGACTCCCTCGTCTTCGAGCCGGACCAGGACCGCGCCGGCGCTGTCGGTGCGCAGCATTTGCGCGCCGCTCAAACGATAGCGTTCCACCACTTCCTCCTTCGGATGGCCGAGGCGGTTGCGGTAGCCGACCGGGAAAACGGCCCAGCGCGGCTGCACCGCGGCGATGAATTCATCCGTGGAGGAAGTGCGGCTGCTATGGTGCGGCACCACCAGCACGTCCGCGCGCAGCTCGCCCGGCACGCGCTCGAGCAACTCCTGTTCCGAGCGCGCCTCGATGTCGCCGGTGAGGAGCACCGTACCGCGTGCGGCGGAGATTTTCAGCACGCAACTGCGGTCGTTGGATTTGAGCCCATCGACGGCATAGCTGCCGGCGGTCGGGTGCAGCAGGTCGAAACGCACGCCGTCCCAGTCCCAGCCCTGTCCGGCAGAGCAAGGCAGCCTGTAACCCGGGGCTGCCTGCCACGCCGCATGGCTTGCGGACAGCGACGAGTAAAGGGCTCCGACCGGCAAGCCCGACAGCACCGAGGCGGCGCCGCCCGCATGGTCGTTGTCCTCATGGGTGACGATCATCGCGTCCAGGCTTGCGATACCTGAGGCGCGCAGGAACGGCAGGATGACGCGGGTGCCGCTATCGGCCTCTGGGCTGTACGCGGGGCCGGTATCGTAGAGCAGCGCATGCCGCTTGGTCTGCACAAATACTGCCAGCCCTTGGCCCACATCCAGCACCGTGATCCACGCGGCGCCGGGCGCGGGCGCAGGCGGGGTCACGGCATACATCGGCAACAGCAGGGCCAGGCCCAGCCAGCGCGCCGGAACGCCCCGCGGCAACAGCAGCCACGCGGTCCCGGCAAGGGCCAGCGCCACGGTCCAGGCTGCGGGCGCGTGCTGCTGCCACACCGCCAGCGGCAGTCCGGCACACCATTCGAGCAGCCACATTTGCCCCGCCATCACCGCATGTGCGAGTTTCAGGATGAAATCCAAAGGCAGCACGCTTCCGGCCAAAGCAAGCGGCGTCACCACCATGCTCACCAGCGGAATCGCAATGGCATTGGCAAGCGGCGATACCAGCGACATCTGCTGGAACCAGACGAGAAGCAGCGGCGCCAAGGCCAGCGTAATTGCCCACTGGACGCGTCCCCATTGAACGAGGCTTTGGCCCGGCGCGAGCCCGTGCCGCTCCCGCAGCCGGCCCGTCACCACATACAGGATGACCGCGACGGCGCCGAAAGAAAGCCAGAAACCCGGCGCGAGCACCGCCCAGGGATCGAGCAGCAGCACTACCAGCAAAGCGAAGCACAACACGCGCGAGACCGAACCGATGCGGTTCGCCCACAGCGCCAGGGCCACCACGCCGACCATATACACCGTGCGCTGCGCGGGCACCGCGAAACCGGCGATCAGGCAGTAGGCGAACGCGGCGAGGAACATGGCCAGTGCCGAAGCCTTGCGCGCCGGCAGCGCCAACATCAGAGCCGATGAGCGCCGCCACAGCCAGTGGATGAGCGCCGCGAACAGGCTCGCCACCATGGTCACATGCAGGCCGGAGATCGACATCAGATGCGACACGCCGGTGCGCGCGAACAACTGCCATTGGCGCGCGTCGATGGCGTTCTGGTCGCCGATCGCCAGCGCAATCAGGATACCGGCGTAGGGATAGCCGGGCAGCGAGTCCCAGTAACGTTCGCGCAGGATTTCGCGCATGCGTTCGATGAAATAAGCCGGTCGCAGCGCCAGATCGTCCAGGCGCGCAGTGCCGCCGGGGCGCACGTAGCCGGTCGCGCCGATGGCGCGCTGCAGCAGCCAGGACTCGTAATCGAAGCCGTGCGGATTGGCGCTGCCGTGCGGGCGCCGCAGGCGCACGCTGAAACGCCAGCGCTCGCCGGCGCGGATGGGCGCGATGTCCTGAAACTCTTCAGGGCTGGTGCCGTTGTACCAGGAGAGCGCGACGCGCCGCGGCAGGCGCGCTGTCGCCGGCTCGACCTGTTCGACGTCGAAATCGAAGCGCACGCCGCCCTCGAACGGCTGCGGCAGACCGGCCACCACGCCGATAACCGCGAGGTCCACGCCCTCCCACTGCGGCGGCAGGCGATCGGCCAGGCGCCATTGCGCCCAGGCCGCGGCGTAAAAGAAGCCGGCCGCGGCAAACATGGCGTTCGCCAGCAACATGGCGGCGAGCCCGGCGGCATGAGCAGGGAGCAGGGGCCCCGCTGTGCGGGGATGCGACCGGCCGCGATTGCCGCCAGACGCCGACAGCGACGACTCCTTAACCAAAACAAAAGATCGGAGGCGGCCGCTACGGCCATCCGCTACGCGCAGACTCAAGCGCCACCATAAAACCAAGACCGGCAGCAGCAGCAAAGCCCACGCAAGCGGCGGCAGTTGCGGCTGTTGCTGCAACAGGCATACGCCCAGGGCAAAACTGATGATATTGAATCTCATCGAAGCTTAACGAACGAGCATGGCTGCGGTTGAATTGCCTTACAATCGAGCCATGGAGAGGGCGATTTCGACTGCAGATCCGATGCCACGCAAGATTTTCAAGAAATACCTGCCCAGCCACGAAAGGGTGCGCAATAACCGGCATATCGCAAGGTTCGGCGGTTTTCTGCAGCATCCCAACCTGTGGCATCTGAACCGCCACTCGGTGGCGGGCGGCGTCGCAGTGGGCATGTTCTCGGGCCTGGTTCCTGGCCCGTTCCAGATGCTGACCGCGGCGCTGCTCGCCGTGCCGCTGCGGGTCAACCTGCCGGTGGCGCTCGCCACTACGTTTTACACCAATCCTTTCACCATCGGCCCGCTGTACGTGCTCGCCTACCTGATCGGCCGGCTGATCATGGGCGGTGGAGGCGCGGCGCTCAGCCCGCCGCCCGACTTGCAGTGGTCGCAGTTGGGCGCCTCGCTCGAGGCTTTCCTGCGCTGGGCCATGTCGATGGGCACGCCGCTCGCCATTGGCCTGGTGGCCCTGGCGCTGGGCCTGGCCGCCCTCGGTTACGCGTGCGTGCAGATCGGCTGGCGCGCCTATGTGATCCGCGCCTGGCGCAAACGCCGGCAGTTACGAAGCCAACATGCCGGCTGAGAAATTCGCGCACCGCGTCTCCAACATGCCCGCTGATACCCTCGCGCAGCGGGTCTACCAGCGTTTTGCCACCCCGGCGCTGGCCCTGGTCTGCGTCAACCTCATCGGCATGGCCGGCTACAAGATCATCGGCGGAGACAACGTGTCGTGGCTGGACTCGCTGTACATGACCTTCATCACCGTCGCCACCATCGGCTATGGGGAAATCATCGATCTCAGCCATTCCCCGGGCGGGCGCGTATTCACCATCTGCATCGCGCTGATCGGCATCGGCGTGACCACTTACATGATTTCCACGCTCACCGCCTTCATCCTCGAAGGCGACATGAACGAGGCACTACGGAGGCGAAGAATGCGAAACAGCATCGCGGCACTGCGGCGGCATTACATCATCTGCGGCATCGGCCGCGTCGGCACCAACGTCGCGCACGAGCTCGAGGTCACCGGACGCTCCTACGTCGTCATCGAGAGCGGCAAGGAGGCGATCGAGCGCTATCTGGAGAGCTATCCCAATGCCCTGTGCATCCACGCCGACAGCAGCGAGGACAGCGCGCTGGTCGAGGCCGGCATCGAGCACGCCGCGGGGGTGTTCGCGGTTACCGGGGACGACAGCAAGAACCTGGTGGTCTCGCTGTCGGCGAAGCTGCTCAACCCGCAGGCGCGCGTGGTGGCGCGCTGCCACGAGATCAACTACATCGACAAGATGCGCAAGGTCGGCGCCGACGCGATCGTGTCTCCCGATTTCACCGGCGGCATGCGCATCGTCTCGTCGATGATCCGGCCGGTGGTGGTGAGCTTTCTCGACGAGATGCTGCGCGCGGACAAAGCGCTGCGGGTGGAGGAAGTGCAGATCCCCGAGGGCTTTGACACCGGCACGATAGGGGGGCTTAAGTTGAACCGGCGCGACTTCGTTCTGCTGGCGGTACGCGCGCAGGACGCGTGGGAGTTCAACCCGGCCGAGGACTTCGGCATTCATCCCGGCAACACCCTGGTGGTGATGACAACACCCGCAGGGCGCAAATCGCTGGAGCGAACTCTGGGGGTAGCGGCATGAGCAGGGAGCAGGGAGCGGCATGAGCCTGCAGGTCTGGCTGGCGGGCGGCTTCCTCACCCTATTCAGGCGCGCCTGACGACCATACACCGGCTCAGTCCGGATTCAGCACTCCATCCTGCAGCCGCAATACGCGCTGGGTGCGAGCGGCGATGCCCGGGTCGTGGGTGACGATGATGAAGCTGGTACCGCGGCTTCGATTCAGTTCCAGCATCATCTCGAACACCTGGGCCGCGGTATGGCGATCGAGGTTGCCGGTAGGCTCGTCGGCGAGCACGCACGCAGGCTGGGTCACCAGCGCCCGCGCCAGCGCCGCGCGCTGGCGCTCGCCGCCGGAGAGCTCGGCCGGAGTGTGTTCCAGGCGGCTGCCGAGCCCCACTTCCTCGAGGATGGCCGCAGCGCGGCTGCGCGCCCCTGCCGCCGGCATGCGCCGTATCAGGAGCGGCATGGCCACATTCTCCAGGGCGGTGAATTCCATCAGCAAGTGATGAAACTGGTAGACGAAACCGAGCGATTCGTTGCGCAGCCGGCCGCGCGCCGCCTCGGTCAGGCTTTGCATCGGCCGGCCGAGGATCGTCACCTCACCCGAAGTCGCGCTGTCCAGGCCGCCCAGCAGGTGGAGCAAGGTGCTCTTGCCCGAGCCCGAAGCGCCGACGATGGCCACCAGTTCTCCGGCGCGCACTTGCAGGTCCACGCCGAGCAAAACCGGCACCTCGACTGCGCCCTGATGGTAGATCTTGGCGAGCCTGGCGCAGCCGAGAACGATGTCACTCATAGCGCAAGGCCTCGGCGGGATTCACCCGCGATGCGCGCCAACTCGGATAAAGCGTGGCGAGCAGGCTCAGCACGAACGACACCGCGGCGATCGCGGCGACGTCGCCGCCTTGCAGGTCGGAAGGCAGCTCGCTGATGTAATACACATCCTTCGCCAGAAAGTGAACGTTGAACAGGCTTTCTATGAAGGGCACCACCACGTCGATATTGAGCGCGAGCAGCACCCCGCCGACGACGCCGATCAGCGTGCCGATGACACCGATCAGCGCGCCCTGCACGATGAACACGGCCATGATGCCCGAGGGCGCAGCGCCCAGAGTGCGCAGGATGGCGATATCGGGCTGCTTGTCGGTAACCGCCATGACCAGGGTGGAAACGATGTTGAACGCGGCCACCGCGACGATCAGCAGCAGGATGATGAACATCACGTTCTTCTCCATTTGCACCGCGCGGAAAAAATTGGCGTGGCTGCGCGTCCAGTCGCTGATGTACACATCGGCGCCCAGCCTGGGCAGCAGCTCCAACGCCACCTGGCGCGACTGGAACAGGTCGTGCAGCTTCAAGCGCACGCCCGAAACCTTGTCCTCCATGCGGTACAGCTTCTGCGCATCCTCGAGATGGATCAGCGCGAGGCCGGAATCGTATTCGAACATGCCGATCTCGAAAATTCCGACCACGCGGAATTGCTTCAGGCGCGGCACGATGCCGGCCGGCGTTACCTGCCCCTGCGGCGCGATCAGCGTCAGCTTGTCGCCGACGATCACGGCCAGCGCGCGCGCGAGCTCGCTGCCGAGCACGATGCCGAACTCGCCGGGCCGGAGCGCGGCCAGCGTGCCGGCCTTCATGTGGCTGCCGATCTCCGCCACCTGTTCCTCGCGCTCGGGCAGAATGCCGCGGATGACCGAGCCGCGCACTGCGCCATCGAAAGTGAGCATGCCCTGCACGTTGACGAAGGGCGCGACGGCAACCACGCGCGGATCGGAGGCGGCAAGTTCGGCCACCGCCTGCCAGTCGGCAAGCACATCGCCCGGCCCGCTGATCTGCACATGCGAAGCCACTCCCAGGATGCGCGTGCGCAGTTCGTTCTGGAAGCCGTTCATCACCGACAGCACCGTGATCAGCGCCGCCACCCCGAGCGCAATGCCCAGCATCGAGGTGAGCGAGATAAAGGAGATGAAATGGTTGCGGCGCTTGGCGCGGGTGTAGCGCAGGCCGATAAACAATTCGTAGGGGAGTTGGGTCATTGTCGTTATTGCGCGACCTGTCGTTATTGTGCGCCCGGTCGTTATCGTGGACGGTGTATTTTGACATACTCTCGCCCGGCTTATCCGTGTGCGGGGGTGATAAACTTTGGCATGCATTGCCATCTGCTGGTTTCCGACCTGTTCTGGCCCGACCGGGATTTCCGCGACATCTATCGCGAACTCGACACGCCGGCGCTGGAGCAACTCCTTGGCAAAGGGCGGCGGCGGCACGCCGAAGCAGGGTCGGTCGAAGCCTGGCTGTGCGCGCAGTTCAACCTGGACAAGCAAGGGGACTGGCCGGTCGCGCCCTATAGCCTGCTCGCCGACGGCGGCGAACCGGGCGCTCACCATTGGCTGCGCGCCGACCCGGTGCACCTCAAGCTCGACGGCAACCGGCTGGTGCTCGCCGACAGCGGCATTTTTCCCGTATCGCAGCAGGAAGCCGAGAGCCTCACCGACAGCCTCAATGCGCATTTTTCGGGAGATGGCCTGAGTTTTTATCCGCTGCGGCCGGACCGCTGGTATCTGCGCGCCGAGGCCGCGCCGGCACTGGAAACGACGGCGCTGCCCGAAGCCGCGGGCAGGAGCATCGATGCCTTGCTGCCGCGCGGAGCCGACGCCGCGTCCTGGCGCACGCGCCTGAACGACATCCAGATGCTGCTGCACGGCCACGCGGTCAACGAAGAGCGCGAGAGCGCAGGCAAACTGCCCATTAACAGCATCTGGCCCTGGGGCGGCGGCAGGCTGCAGGACCCCGTGTCCGCGCCGTGCGACGCGGTCTGGTCCAGGGACCCGTTCGCGGCGGGACTGGCGCAGGCGGCGCACATCGCGGCGCGCAATCTGCCCGATGGCGCCGCCGACTTGCTGCGCGCAAGCGCAAGCGAAGGCGTAAACCTGATCCTGCTGGACCGGCTGCGCGGCGCGGCGCAGTATGGCGATGCCCATGGTTGGCGCGAAGGCCTGCAGCAACTCGAGCACGACTGGTTTGCACCCCTGCTGCAAGCGCTCAGGCAGGAGCGCGTCGGCATGATTAGCCTGCATGCGCTCGGGCCCGCGGGCGTGCTTTCGGCCGAGACCACCCGCGGCGACCTGCGCCGCTTCTGGCGGCGGGTCAAGCCGCTGCCGGATTTCGCATAACCATGACAACCATCATCACCCGTCCGATCCCCGCGCGCAGCCGCGACATGCTGGTGCAGCAGGGCCTGCATCCGGTGCTGGCGCAGCTGTATGCCGCGCGCGGCGTGCTGGACAAAAGCGAGGTGGGGAGCGAATTCTCGGGGTTGATTTCGCCGGAGCGGCTGCTGCATGCCGGCCGCGCTGCGACGCTGCTCGCCGATGCCATCGAAATGAAGCAGCGCCTGCTGATCGTCGCCGACTACGACTGCGATGGCGCCACGGCCTGCGCCGTCGGGGTACGCGCGCTGCGCGCATTCGGTGCCGACGCGGCTTACCTCGTGCCCAACCGCTTCGAATATGGCTATGGACTCACGCCGGAAATCGTCGAGCTCGCCGCGCGCCAGGCGCGGCGCCCCGACCTCCTGATCACCGTGGACAACGGCATCGCCAGCAACGAGGGCGTGGCGCGGGCGAACGCGCTTGGCATCGCCACGCTGATCACCGACCACCATCTGCCCGGTGACACCCTGCCGCAGGCGAATTGCATCGTCAATCCCAATCAGCCCGGCTGCGATTTCCCGAGCAAGGCCATCGCCGGCGTCGGCGTGATGTTCTACGTCATGCTGGCGCTCAGGGCCGAGCTGCGCCGGCGCGGCCACTTCAGGGACCGCCCTGAGTTCAATCTGGCAACGCTGCTCGATCTGGTGGCCCTGGGCACGGTCGCCGACGTGGTGCGGCTGGACCGCAACAACCGCATCCTGGTGGCGCAGGGGCTGAAGCGCATACGCGAAGGCAAGATGCAGGCCGGCATCGCCGCGCTGCTGCGCGTTGCCGGGCGCGAGGCGCGCCGCGCGTCCTGCTTCGACCTCGGCTTCGCCGCCGGGCCTCGGCTCAATGCCGCCGGGCGCCTGGCCGACATGGCGCTGGGAATCGAGTGCCTGATCACCGACGATGCGGCGCGCGCACTCAACATCGCGCAGGAGCTCGACCGGCTGAACCGCGAGCGGCGCGAAATAGAAGGCACCATGCAGGATCAGGCGCTGGCGATGCTGGAGGGCCTGGGCCCGGGTTTGGGTACGGACGCGGTTCCAGACGCAGAAGCGGCCTATACCCTGGCACTGTTCGATCCGTCCTGGCACCAGGGCGTGGTGGGCATACTCGCGGCGCGCATCAAGGACCGGCTGCACCGGCCGGTGATCGCCTTCGCCGCGGGCAACGCGGGCGAACTGAAAGGATCCGGGCGATCGATCCCGGGCCTGCATTTGCGCGACGCGCTCGATCTCGTCGCCAAGCGCGCGCCCGGCCTGATTCTGCGCTTCGGCGGTCATGCCGCCGCCGCGGGCCTCACCATACGCAGCGAAGGCCTGGCGCAGTTTGGCGAACTGTTCGAGAGCACGGTGCGCGGGCTGCTCGCCGCGTCCGATCTCGCGCGCAGCATCCAGACCGACGGCCCGCTGGAATCGGCCTACATGAACCTGGACACGATACGCATGCTGGAGCGCGAGGTCTGGGGCCAGGGTTTCCCGCAGCCCTTGTTCTGCGACCGCTTCGCTGTCGCCAGCCAGCGCGTGGTCGCCGACAAGCATCTGAAACTGCGCCTGCAGAAGGACGGCAAGTCGTACGAGGCAATACGCTTCAATTCGCTGGCTCCGGCAGGCGCGGCCATTCGCGCCGCCTACCGGCTGGCGGTGAATGAGTACAATGGCGTGCAGAGCGTGCAGCTCATCGTCGAGGAGTGGGAAAACGCCGCATGAACATGGGCTTTCTCGAAGCCACCGGCCTGGCGCCGCTGCCGGCCTTCCTCACCAGCCTGGCTCTGGGGCTGCTGATAGGACTGGAGCGCGAACGCAATCCCGCCAGCAAGGCCGGCCTGCGCACCTTCGCCCTGGTCGCGCTCCTGGGCACGCTTGCCAGCCTGGTAGCCGAGAAGACCGGCTCGCCCTGGATCCTTGCGGCAGGACTTGCCCTGGTCGGCCTGATGATGATCGCCGCCTACGCGCGCGACAGCGACGAGGCCGCCGCCCCCGGGACCACTTCGGTGGCTGCGGTGTGCGTCTGCTATGGTCTGGGTGCGCTGATTTGGCTGGGCTATCCCACGCTGGCGGTGATGCTCGGCGTGATCACCACCATGCTGCTCTATCTCAAGCCGGAACTGCGCGGCCTGTCGCAGAGCCTGACGCGCCAGGACCTGTTCTCGATCCTGCAGTTGGCCGCGCTGAGCTTCGTCATCCTGCCGGTGTTGCCCGACCAGGACTTTGGGCCCTACAACGCGCTCAACCCCCACCAGATCTGGCTCATGGTGGTGCTGATCTCCGGCATCAGTCTCGCCGGCTACATCGCGCTGCGGATTACCGGCGGACATCATGGCGTGCTGCTGCTCGGCCTGTTCGGCGGGCTGGTGTCGAGCACCGCCACCAGCATGGTCTACGCGCGCCACGCGCGCGACCCAGGAATGCTGCAACTCGCGGCGGTGGTAATCCTCGCCGCCAATCTGGTGGTGCCGGTGCGCCTGGCGGTGCTGGGCGGCGTGGTCTCGCCCGGCATCCTGCCGCAGCTCTTGCCGGCGCTCGGATGCGCGCTCGCCTGCAGCGCCGCCGGCGCCCTCTACTGGTGGCGCAAGCTGCGCGAGCAGCCCGAGCTGGTAGTGCCTGAAATTCGCAATCCGACCGAGATCCGCACTGCACTGGGATTCGGGTTGCTGTTCGGCATCGTGCTGTTCTTTTCCGCATGGTTGTCGGACGTTGCCGGCAGCCGCGGCCTGTACGCGGTGGCGCTGGTGTCCGGCCTCACCGATGTGGACGCGATCACGCTTTCCACCCTGCGCCTGTACGATCTGGGCAAGCTGCAGCCCCTGCAGGCGGTGAGCGCCATCGTGCTGGCGCTGGTTTCGAACATCGCGTTCAAGCTCGGGCTGGTGTTCGCGGTCGGCGGCGCCGCGCTCGCCCGCCGCTGCGCGCCACCGATGCTCGCGGCCGCCGCCACTGCCGGCCTGGCCCTCGCTTTTCTTCCCGCCTAAAGTGCGCCCATGACCGAGACCATACGCATAACTTGGCCGGGCGGCTTCGTTTCCGCCGCGCTCCGGAATACGCCGACCGCGGCAAAGCTGCTCGCGGCCCTGCCCTGCACGGCGCACGCTCAGACCTGGGGCGAGGAAGTCTATTTCACCTTGCCGGTCGAGGCGGCCTTGGAACAGGACGCGCGGCAGGTAGTCGAACCCGGCACGGTCTGCTTCTGGGTCGAGGGCGCGTCGTTGGCGCTGCCCTACGGTGCGACGCCGATCGCGCAGAAAGGCGAGTCGCGTCTCGTGACCAAATGCAACGTGCTCGGCAAGATCGACGGCGACCCCAAGGCACTGGCGGGAATACGCGACGGCGATGCGATCAAAGTGTCGCGGGAGTGAGACATGCCTCGTCCCTCATCACTCTGAATTTAGGTACCGGCCAAGGCTACTCTGTGCTGGAAATGATTGCTGCGTTCGAGCAAGCGAGCGGCCGGCGAATCGCCCGGCGAGGAGGATGTACCCCTTTCTCAACCTGGAGCCGTCTTCCAAGAATAAACGGCTCGAAATATCAAAGGCAGGTCAGGACGGTGAAACTCTATGCGGCCAGCTTGAGGCCGGTTGCCTTCTGTTGGCGTTTCTCCACCGGCTTCACTGAGAGCCGCAGGCCGGTTGCCGCAAGCACCGCAGTCAGACTGCGCAGTGCGGGATTGCCGACCTTCGACAGCATCTTGTAGGTAGCCTCGCGCGTGAGATTGGCCCGGCGCGCTATTTCGGCAACACCACCTTGGGCCTGAGCGACGTGGCGCAGCGCGAGCATAAGCACCGCTTGGTCACCGTCTTCGATAGCGGCTTCCAGGTAGGCAGCCGCCTCTTTCCGGTCTTTCAGGCTCTCGATCAGCCAGTCCTCGTAAGGCAGGCTAGGTGCGGCTGCGCGGGTTCTGCGTCGCACGGGCTTTGTAGTCTTCGAAATAGTCTTTGGCACGTTTGATGTCCTTCTTCTGCGTTTTCTTGTCTCCCCCACACAGGAGGAGAATTATCATCTGACCAAGCCGGGCGCAATACACCCGATATCCCGGTCCCCAATCGATCCGAAG
>CABEAO010000297.1_pt1 | contig 12162 bp, 8 predicted proteins | sample 3132401 | NCBI WGS metagenome assembly CABEAO01 (sample SAMEA5534343, study PRJEB31848) | metagenome | biome: tundra; feature: field; material: soil | place: USA | collected 2013-05 | depth 0.45 m
TTGGCATGGCCGATCCCGCAGTATTCGTTGCAGACGATGGAGAACGTTCCCGCCTGGTTCGGCGTCACCTTTACCACATGCTCATAGCCCGGCACGACCTGGATGTTGATGTTGACGGGTTGCAGCGAAAACCCGTGGTTGTAGTCCATCGAGGTCAGATGCAGTCGATAGGTCTTGTCCTTCTCGAGTTCCAGGATCGGCCACCAATCCCAGAGACGCGCGATGAGATAAACATCGCTGCCCGCAGGCGGATGCACCACCGGTATTTTCCGGTCGGTTTCCGTGCGTACGGTGTATTTGTCCACCACGGCCTGCGCCTTCGCCGTGTACAGCTCGGGGGTGGTCTTGTAGGTTTCGGTCGACAGGTTCTGCTTGCCGTAGATGTGCCAGCCAACCATCATGGCAAACATGATCATGCACCAGATAAAGGCAATCACGATCCATGTCCCTTCGACGCGATCCAAAGGCTGTTTCCACCAGAGTCGATCTGACGGCGGCAGTATTGCGCTCATATTCACACCCCTTGTTCAAAAGACACGCGATGCATCGACCGATGGTTATTTGGCAAGGGGAACCGTCAGAATTTCTATCACGCCCCAGAGGGTGTAGACCACCATAGGAACCATGACGCCGAAAAACAGCAGCAGGAAAGGGTTGTCCAGAAATTTCTGCATCAGGGGGATTGGTTCTTCGTGAGATTGGCTGTTCATTTTTGTGGCCTCCTCTGTGGCGGTGTTGTTTATGGCAAAGGCCGGCGGCGCCGACCCGCCCCGGCTCCGACGGACTCTACTGAATGGCGTTACGGAAAGATTTAACTTACATCAAAGAATCTGAAACTGCGCCACAGCCGCCTGCGATCCAGAGTCTCAAAAATGGTGAGCGTGGCGGTGTGGCGCTGACTCGCAGCGGCCTCTTCGCGGATGGCGCGTGCGAGCAGTCCGATCCGACCCCGCCTTATGGCATTTCCCGGTAATGGGACCTGTTTGACTTGTGTCAATAGCGGTCAATGGCAATTCGGTAGCATCGGGTGGCCCTCGCGAAAGCCGACTTCAAGGTGAACAATGTGAACACGGTCAGTCCGTTTCAGCAGACCCGGGCGCTTTCCCTCGGCACCATCGCCTTCGCCGTCTCGTTTGCGCTATGGACGATTTTTTCCATTATCGGGGTTCAGATCCAGCGCGACCTGAACCTAAGCGAGACCGAGTTCGGCCTGCTCGTGGGCACGCCGATCCTGACCGGCTCGCTAATCCGCCTGCCGCTCGGCATCTGGACCGACCAGTACGGCGGCCGCGTCGTCTATCTGCTGGTCATGCTGGCCGCGGCCGCGGCGACCTGGCTGCTGACACTGGCCCACACCTATGCGATGTTTCTGGTCGCAGCCCTCGGCATGGGCGTGGCCGGCGGCACTTTCGCAGTCGGGGTGGCCTACGTCTCCAAGTGGTATCCGCAGGGGCGCCAGGGCACTGCGCTCGGCGTGTTCGGGAGCGGCAACGTGGGGTCGGCGGTCACCGCGTTCCTCGCGCCGTTCGTGATGGTGGCCTACGGCTGGCAGGCCGTCGCGCAGATCTGGGCCACGGCCGTCGCCGTCGTGGCGCTCGTGTTCTGGTTCACGGCCGACGATGACCCTTCGCTGCGCGAGCGGCGCCTGGCGAACGCCGGGCCGAAGTCCTTCATCGAGTTACTCGAGCCGCTGACCAAGCTGCAGATCTGGCGCTTCTCGCTCTATTACTTCTTCACCTTCGGCGCGTTCGTCGCACTCGCCCTTTGGCTGCCGCGCTACCTCATCGGTGTCTATGGCATGGACATCAGGACCGCGGGCATGGTCGCCGCGGCGTATTTGATCACGGCGAGCCTGTGCCGGGCCGTCGGCGGCTGGCTCTCGGACCGGTACGGCGCGCGCACCATCATGTACTGGGCCTTCGGCGTCTCGGCGGCGGTCACGTTCCTGCTGTCGTATCCGCCGACGCAGTACGTGGTGCAGGGCATCCGCGAAGAGATCCGCTTCAGCATGTCGATGGGCGTGGGCGCCTTCATCGTGCTCATGTTCGTGCTCGGCTTCTTCATGGCGCTCGGCAACGCGGCGGTGTTCAAGCACATCCCGACCTACTACCCGAAGAACGTCGGCGCGGTCGGCGGCGTGGTTGGCATGATCGGCGGCCTGGGCGGATTCCTGCTGCCGATCACCTTCGGCATGATGAACGATCTCACCGGCATCTGGCAAAGCTGCTTCATGCTGCTGTTTGTCCAGGTATCGATCATGCTGGTCTGGATGCACTTCGCGATCCTGCGCATGGAGCGCCGCGTGGTGCCGCAACTCGCGGCCGTGCCGCGCGACCTGCCGGAGCTGGTGCACGATCCCCGGCTGGTGTTCACCGAGTGGAACCCGGAGGACCCGCGCTTCTGGGAGGAGAAGGGCAAGCGCATCGCCTACCGCAATCTCTGGATCTCGATCCCCGCCCTGTTCCTCGCGTTCGCCGTGTGGCAGCTCTGGAGCGTGGTCGTGGTGAAGCTGCCCGAGCTCGGCTTCAACTACACCCCCAATCAGCTGTTCTGGCTGGCGGCGGTGCCCGGCCTGTCCGGGGCGACGCTGCGGATTTTTTATTCGTTCATGGTGCCGGTGTTCGGCGGGCGCCGCTGGACGATCATCAGCACGGCATCGCTGCTGCTGCCGTGCATCTGGATCGGGTTCGCGGTGCAGGACCCCGGGACGCCTTACGTCCTGATGCTCATCCTGGCGCTGCTGTGCGGACTCGGCGGCGGTAACTTCGCCTCCAGCATGGCCAACATCAACTTCTTCTTCCCGAAGGCGCACAAGGGCACGGCGCTCGGACTGAACGCGGGCCTCGGCAACCTGGGGGTGAGCGCGGTGCAGTTCTTGGTGCCGCTGGCGATCACCTTTCCGCTGCTTCTCGGCGGCGAGCCGCAGGTACTGACACAGGCCGGGGCGACCCAACAGGTATGGCTGCAAAACGCCGGCTTCATCTGGATCCCGTTCATCGCGATTTTCGCCATTGCGGCGTGGTTCGGCATGAACGATCTCGCCAGCGCCAAGGCCTCGTTTTCCGATCAGGCGGTGATCTTCAAACGCAAACACAACTGGATCATGTGCTGGCTCTATCTCGGAACCTTCGGCTCGTTCATCGGCTATTCGGCGGGTTTCCCGCTGCTGATCAAGAGCCAGTTTCCGCAGATCAACGCGCTCTCCTACGCCTGGCTCGGACCGCTGGTCGGAGCCCTGATCCGGCCGCTCGGCGGCTGGCTGTCCGACAAGCTCGGCGGCGCGCGCGTGACTTTCTGGAACTTCATCGCCATGGTGGTCGGCGTCCTGGGGGTGCTGTATTTCCTTCCCCAAGGCGGGCAGGGCGGCAATTTCTACGGCTTTCTCGCGACGTTCATGCTGCTGTTCACCGCCGCCGGCATCGGCAACGGGTCGACCTTCCGCATGATCCCCGTCATTTTCATGAACGAGCGCCAGCGCGAGGCTGCGGGCAAGGGCAGGGAGGCCGAAGACCAGGCGGTGCGCGATGCCAACAAGGAGGCGGCGGCCGTGCTCGGCTTCTCCTCGGCGATCGGCGCCTACGGCGGTTTCTTCATCCCGATGAGCTATGGCATCTCGATTTCCATGTTCGGCGGGCCCGCCAACGCGCTGTACATGTTCATCGTGTTCTATGTGACCTGCATCGCGACGACCTGGTGGTACTACGCGCGGCGCAACGCCCCGATGCCTTGCTGAGCGGCGCCATGCACGCCATCCACGCAACACAATCCATGCAAAAAAGAGGACGACCATGAGCCATTTTCTCGACCGCCTCAGCTACTTCACGCAGGAACGGGAGGCCTATTCCGACGGCCACGGCCAGGTGACCCGCGAGGACCGCACGTGGGAGGAGGGCTACCGAGCGCGCTGGCAGCACGACAAGATCGTGCGCTCGACCCACGGGGTCAACTGCACCGGCTCGTGCAGCTGGAAAATCTACGTCAAGGGCGGCATCGTCACCTGGGAGACCCAGCAGACCGACTATCCGCGCACGCGTCCGGACCTGCCGAACCACGAGCCGCGCGGCTGCTCGCGCGGGGCCTCGTATTCCTGGTATATGTACAGCGCCAACCGCGTCAAGTACCCGATGGTGCGCGGCCGGCTGCTGCGCGCCTGGCGCGAAGCGCGCAAGTCACTCGGGCCGGTCGAAGCCTGGGCCTCGATCGTCGAATCCCCGCAGGCGTCGAAGGACTACAAATCGCGCCGCGGGCTCGGCGGCTTCGTGCGCTCGATCTGGGACGAAGTGAACGAGATCATCGCCGCGGCCAATGTCTACACCATCAAGCGCCACGGCCCGGACCGCGTGGTTGGGTTTTCGCCGATTCCCGCGATGTCGATGGTGTCCTACGCTGCGGGCAGCCGCTACCTGTCGCTGATCGGCGGCGTGTGCCTGAGCTTCTACGACTGGTACTGCGACCTGCCGCCGGCGAGCCCGCAGACCTGGGGCGAGCAGACCGACGTGCCGGAGTCGGCCGACTGGTACAACTCGACCTTCATCATGGCCTGGGGCTCGAACGTGCCGCAGACGCGCACTCCGGATGCCCACTTCTTCACCGAGGTGCGCTACAAGGGGACGAAGATCGTTTCGATCACCCCCGACTATGCCGAGGTGTCCAAGCTCGGCGACCTGTGGCTGCACCCCAAGCAGGGCACCGACGCCGCGCTGGCGATGGCGATGGGGCATGTGATCCTGAAGGAATTCCACCTCGACCAGCCTTCGGCCTATTTCCAGGACTATGCGCGCCGCTATACCGATCTGCCGATGCTGGTGAAGCTGGTGAAGCGCGACGGGCGCTACGTCCCGGACCGGTTCGTGCGTGCCACGGATTTCTCGGACAAGCTCGGGCAGGCAAACAACCCGGAATGGAAAACCCTCGCCTTCGACGAAATATCGGGCCGGATCGTGGTCCCGAACGGCTCGATCGGCTTTCGCTGGGGGCAGACCGACGGCAAGTGGAATCTGGAGGAAAAAGGCGCCGGCGGCGCGCAAACCAGGCTGCGCCTGTCGCTGCTGGATTCGCGCGACGAGGTGGTGCCGGTGGCGTTCCCGTATTTCGGCGGCATCAGCACTGAGAATTTCACCCACAACGACCAGGGCAATGACGTGCTGCTGCGCAACGTCCCGGCGAAGAAGCTGCAGCTTGCCGAGGGCGAGACCCTGGTGGTGAGCGTGTTCGACCTGCTGCTGGCCAATTACGGCCTCGACCGCGGCCTGGGCGGCGGCAACGTTGCTTCCGCATATGACCAGGACGTTCCCTATACGCCGGCATGGCAGGAGGCGATCACCGGCGTGAAGGCCGCCGACGCGATCACGGTTGCGCGCCAGTTCGCCGACAATGCCGACAAGACGCACGGCAAGTCGATGGTGATCATCGGCGCGGGGATGAACCACTGGTATCACTGCGACATGAACTACCGCGGCATCATCAACATGCTGGTGATGTGCGGCTGCGTCGGGCGGTCGGGCGGCGGCTGGGCCCACTACGTCGGGCAGGAGAAACTGCGGCCGCAGACAGGCTGGACCGCGCTCGCGTTCGCGCTCGACTGGCATCGCCCGCCGCGCCAGATGAATTCGACCTCGTTCTTTTACGCGCATACCGATCAATGGCGCTACGAGAAGCTCGCGATCTGCGAGATCCTCTCGCCGCTGGCCGATCCGAAGGAATACACGGGCTCGCTGATCGACTTCAATGTGCGCGCCGAGCGCATGGGCTGGCTGCCCTCGGCGCCGCAGCTGCAGACCAACCCGATCCAGGTGGTCAAGGATGCCGAGGCCGCCGGAATGGACCCCAAGGACTATGCGGTGAAGTCGCTCAAGGACGGCAAGCTGCGCCTCGCCTGCGAGGACCCGGACAACCCGGCCAATTTCCCGAGGAACCTGTTCGTGTGGCGTTCCAACCTGCTCGGCTCCTCGGGCAAGGGCCACGAGTATTTCCTCAAGCACCTGCTCGGCACTCAGCACGGCGTGCAGGGCAAGGACCTTGGCAGCCTTGGTGGCGCCAAACCGGAGGAAGTGGTCTGGCGCGAGGAGGCACCCGAGGGCAAGCTCGACCTGCTGGTGACGCTGGATTTCCGCATGTCGACGACGTGCCTGTATTCGGACATCGTCCTGCCGACCGCCACCTGGTACGAGAAGAACGATCTCAACACCTCCGACATGCACCCGTTCATCCACCCGCTGTCGGCGGCGGTGGACCCGGCGTGGGAGGCGAGGAACGACTGGGAGATCTACAAGGGTTTCGCGCAGAAGTTCTCCGAGGTGTGCGTCGGCCACCTGGGCGTGGAAAAGGAACTGGTGCTGACGCCGCTGATGCACGACACGCCGGGAGAGCTGGCGCAGGCGCTCGACGTCAAGGAATGGAAAAAGGGGCAGTGCGAGTTCGTGCCCGGCAAGACCGCGCCCGCAATGACGGTGATCGAGCGCGACTACCCGAACACCTACAAGAAGTTCACTGCGCTCGGGCCGCTGATGGGCAAGGTCGGCAACGGCGGCAAGGGCATCGCCTGGAACACCGAACACGAAGTGAAGCAGCTCGCCGAACTCAACTATGCGGTGACCGAAGAGGGCATCACCAAAGGCATGCCGAGGATCGAGACCGACATCGACGCGGCCGAGGTGATTCTGATGCTCGCCCCCGAGACCAACGGCGAGGTGGCGGTGAAGGCGTGGGAGGCGCTGTCCAAGATCACCGGCCGCGAGCACGCGCACCTTGCACACGCAAAAGAGGACGAGAAACTGCGCTTCCGCGACCTGCAGGCGCAGCCGCGCAAGATCATTTCCAGCCCGACCTGGAGCGGCATCGAGTCCGAGAAGGTGAGCTACAACGCCGGCTGGACCAACGTCAACGAGCTGATTCCCTGGCGCACGCTGACCGGACGCCAGCAGTTCTACCAGGACCACAAATGGATGCTGGGCTTCGGCGAGGGCCTGTGCGTGTATCGCCCGCCGGTCGACCTGAAGACCGTGCATCCGATCCAGGGGCAGAAGGACAACGGCAATCCCGAGGTGGTGCTCAACTTCATCACGCCGCACCAGAAGTGGGGCATCCACTCGACCTATACCGACAATCTGCTGATGCTCACGCTGTCGCGCGGCGGGCCGATCGTGTGGCTGTCCGAGGACGATGCTCGATCCGCCGGCATCGTGGACAACGACTGGATCGAGCTCTACAACGTGAACGGCGCGATCGCGGCGCGGGCGGTGGTGAGCCAGCGGGTCCTGCCCGGCATGTGCATGATGTACCACGCGCAGGAGAAGGTCATCAACACGCCGGGCTCGGAGATCACCGGCACGCGCGGCGGCATCCACAACTCGGTGACGCGCATCGTCACCAAGCCCACGCACATGATCGGCGGCTATGCGCAGCTCTCCTACGGCTTCAACTACTACGGCACGATCGGCACCAACCGCGACGAGTTCGTGGTGGTGCGCAAGATGAAGAACGTGGACTGGCTCGACGAGCCGGCCGCGGTCGAACTCGCCGTCGCGAAGGAGTGAAGTCATGAAACTACGCGCTCAAATCGGCATGGTGCTCAACCTCGACAAGTGCATCGGCTGTCACACTTGTTCGGTCACCTGCAAGAACGTCTGGACCAACCGCGAGGGCATGGAATACGCGTGGTTCAACAATGTCGAGACCAAGCCCGGCATCGGCTATCCGAAGCAGTGGGAAAACCAGGGAAAATGGAACGGCGGCTGGGTACGCAAAGACAACGGCAAGATCGTGCCCAAGCAGGGCGGCAAGCTCGAAGTCCTGCTGAAAATATTCGCCAATCCCAATCTGCCGCAGATCGACGATTACTACGAGCCGTTCACCTACGATTACGAGCACCTGCACACGGCACCGGAGATGAAGGCGCCGCCGACCGCGCGCCCGCGCTCGCTGATCACCGGCGAGCGCATGGAGAAGATCGAGTGGGGTCCGAACTGGGAGGAAATCCTGGGCGGGGAGTTCGCCAAGCGCTCCAAGGACGCGAACTTCGAGGCCATGCAGAAGGAGATGTACGGTCAGTTCGAAAACACTTTCATGATGTACCTGCCGCGCCTGTGCGAACACTGCCTCAATCCGACCTGCGTGGCGTCGTGCCCGTCGGGCTCGATCTACAAGCGCGAGGAAGACGGCATCGTCCTCATCGATCAGGACAAATGCCGCGGCTGGCGCATGTGCGTGTCAGGCTGTCCGTACAAGAAAATCTACTACAACTGGTCCACCGGCAAGGCCGAGAAGTGCATTTTCTGCTACCCGCGCATCGAGTCTGGACAGCCGACGGTGTGCTCGGAGACCTGCGTCGGGCGCATCCGCTACCTCGGGGTGATGCTCTACGACGCCGACCGCATCGCCGAAGCGGCGAGCGTGGAGAGTGAGAAAGACCTGTACAAGGCGCAGCTCGGGTTGTTTCTCGATCCGCATGCGGCGGAGGTTCAGGCGCAGGCGCGAGCCGATGGCGTGCCCGATGCCTGGATCAAGGCGGCGCAGGAGTCGCCCGTCTACAAGATGGCGATGGAGTGGAAGGTGGCGCTGCCGCTGCACCCGGAATACCGCACGCTGCCCATGGTCTGGTACGTGCCGCCGCTGTCGCCGATCACCGCAGCCGCCAATTCCGGCCAGATCGGCGCCTTCGGGCAGTTGCCCGACGTGCGCAGCCTGCGCATTCCGCTGCAATACCTCGCCAACCTGCTCACCGCGGGCGACGAGGCGCCGGTGGTGGCGGCGCTCGAGCGCATGCTCGCGATGCGGGCTTATATGCGCGACCGGCATGTGGAGCAGCGCGAGAACGCAGCGGTGCTGAAGCAGGTGGGGCTGAGCAAGGAAGAGGTCGAGGAAATGTATCGCTACATGGCGATTGCCAACTACGAGGATCGCTTCGTCATCCCGACCACGCACCGCGAATACGCAGAAAACGCGTACGACCTGCGCGGCGGCTGCGGCTTCTCCTTCGGCAACGGCTGCTCGGACGGTCAGTCCGAAGCGAGCCTGTTCGGCGGCAAGAAGCGCAGGACCATCCCGATCAAGTCGCTGTTCTAGGAGATGACATTATGAAGACGCTCAAGCTGCTTGCCGTGCTGCTCAGCTACCCCTCGGCGGAACTGGTGGCCGCGCTGCCCGAGATCGCGCGGCGGCTCGGCGCGGAACCCGGGCTCCGGGGCGCGACGCAGGACGCGCTCGCCGGCCTGCTGGCGGAACTGAAACGCGAGGATCTGCTCGATCTGCAGGAGCGCTACGTGGCGCAATTCGATGCCGGCCGCTCGACCTCGCTGCACCTGTTCGAACACGTGCACGGTGACTCGCGCGACCGCGGCCAGGCGATGGTGGACCTGAACGCGCTGTACCGGCGATCGGGTTTCGTCATCAAAGTGAACGAGCTGCCGGATTACCTGCCGGCAGTGCTGGAGTATCTCGCCACCCGGCCGGCAGAGGAGGTGCACGAGCTGCTCGATGACTGCGCCCATATCCTGCGCGCAGTCGGCGAGCGCCTGATCGCGGGCGGCAGTCCGTATGCGGCCGTCATTGCCGCGCTGCTCGATCTGCACGGCGCGGCGCCGCTCGCGGCGGCAAAGAGCGCGGCCAAAGCGCGCGCCGGGCGATCGCTCGATGACGAATGGGATGAGGTGCCGGTGGAGTTCGGTCCCAATGCCGCCGCGCACGGCGTGCAGCAGTCGCGGCCGCAATTCATCCGCTTCGTCCCGAAGAATCCCTGAAACCAGAATCCGGAGCTCCGCATGGACCTCAAGAGCTATCTCAACCAGTTCCTGTTCGGCTACTACCCCTATCTCTGCCTGGCCGTGTTTTTCCTCGGCAGCGTGATCCGCTTCGACCGCGAGCAGTACAGCTGGAAAAGCGATTCGTCCCAGTTCCTGCGCCACGGGCAGCTCAGATGGGGTTCGAACCTGTTCCACATCGGCATCCTCGGCATTTTCTTCGGCCACCTCGGCGGGCTGCTCACGCCGCTCGCGGTGTGGCACGTGCTTGGCGTGTCCGCGAGCGAGAAGCAGATGACGGCGATGGTAGCCGGCGGCGTTTTCGCGATCATCGTCGCGCTCGGACTGGTGCTGCTGTTGCTGCGGCGCGTCGGCGACTCGCGCATTCGTTCCACCAGCAAGCGGACGGACACCCTGGTGCTCGCGCTGTTCCTGGTCCAGGTCGTCATCGGTCTCGCCACAATCCCGATTTCGGCCCAGCATCTGGACGGGTCCGAGATGCTCAAACTCATGGATTGGGCGCAGCGGATCTGGACGTTCCGCGCCGGGGCGGCAGACCTCGTCGCCGACGCCTCGATCGTGTTCAAGCTGCACCTCGCCATCGGGCTCACGATCTTCCTGCTGTTTCCGTTCACGCGCCTGGTGCACATCTGGAGCGGCTTCGCGTCGATTTTCTACCTGTTCCGGCCGTATCAGCTCATGCGCAGCCGCGGCGGCAACCGATAGGACACGCCGATCGATTAAGCCCGGCCTTGGCCGCTCAGGCGACGCCGAGATAGGCCTGGCGGATATAGTCGTCGGCCGCCAATTCGGCGCTCGTGCCCTCGCGCCCGACGCGCCCGTGCTCGAGCACGTAGACGCGGTCCGCAATGCGCAGCGCCGACTGCGCGTCCTGCTCGGCCATCAGGATGGCCGTGCCGTTCCGCTGGATGCGCTTGATCGCGCCGAAGATCTCCATTTTCAGCCGGTGCGCGATGCCGACCGATGGCTCGTCGAGCAGCAGCAGCGCCGGCTTGCCCATCAGCGCGCGACCTATCGCCACCATCTGCTGCTGGCCGCCCGAGAGCGTGCTCACCACCTGCGCCGCGCGTTCCTGCAGGATAGGAAACAGGTGATAGACCTGTGCCAGGTCGGCCTCGATCGCCGCCTTGTCCCGCCGCAGATAGGCCCCGAGCATCAGGTTCTTGAGCACCGTGAGCTCCGGAAACAGCCGCCGCCCCTCCGGGCAGTGGCATATGCCCTTGCCGACCACCGCGTGCGCCGGGTAGCGCTGCAGCGACTCGCCGCGGAGCTCCAGCACGCCGGTCGAAGGCTGGGCGCGCGAAATGGCCTTGAGCAGGGTCGATTTGCCGGCGCCGTTGGGCCCGAGAACCGCGACGAATTCGCCTTCGGCCACGCGCAGCGAGACGCTCTCGAGCGCGACTGCCTTGCCGTAGGCGACCGACAGGTCGCGGATCTCAAGCAGCATCTGCCTGCTCCTGCGCCTGTTCGTCGCCGCGTCCGATGTAGGCCTCGATCACGGCGGGGTGGCGCACGATATCCTCGGGCGCGCCCTCGGCGATGATTTCACCGAAATCGAGCGCAATCACGCGCCCGACCAGACGCATGAACTCGTGCAGCTTGTGCTCGATCAGCATCACCGTAAGCCCCTGTTCGGCGTGGACGCTGCGGATCAGCGCCGACAGGTCCGTGATCTCGCCGCTGCCGAGGCCGGCGAACGGCTCGTCGAGCAGGAGCAGCGCCGGTTTCGCCGCCAGCGCGCGCGCGATCTCCAGCCGGCGCTGATCGCCGTAGGAGAGCGCCTCGACCTGCAGTTGTTCCTTGCTCAAGAGGCCCACTTGTTTGAGCAGGGCGAGCGCGCGCGCATCGAGATCCACGCGGTCGCTGCCGTGCGCGCCGAGCCCGCCTACGACCACGTTCTCGAATACGGTCATGCCGACGAAAGGCCGGCAGAGCTGAAAGGTGCGCGAGATGCCCAGCCCGGCGATACGATAGGGCGCGAGGCCGCGCAGGCTGCGGCCTTTGAAGACGATGCTGCCGCTGTCGGGAGGAATGAAGCCGGTAAGCAAATTGTAAAGCGTGGTCTTGCCGGCGCCATTGGGCCCGAGGATGCCGACGATCTCGCCGGGGGCGATCGAAAACGACACGTTCCTGACCGCATGCAGGCCGCCGAAGTGCTTGTTGAGCCCGGATACCTCGAGCAGCGCGCTCATTCGCGCCCCGCCAGCATCGACTTCATCCGCCGCCAGGTCGGAGCGATCAGGCCATTGGGCAGGAAGAACAGGATCAGGATCAGCGTGCAACTGTAGATCATCAGGCGCCATTCGCCGAAATTGCGCAGCAGTTCGGTCAGCAGCACCAGCAGGATCGCGCCGCCGACCGGTCCGTAGATGCTCGCCATGCCGCCGACGTAGACCATGGTGAT
>CABEAO010000299.1_pt1 | contig 12045 bp, 14 predicted proteins | sample 3132401 | NCBI WGS metagenome assembly CABEAO01 (sample SAMEA5534343, study PRJEB31848) | metagenome | biome: tundra; feature: field; material: soil | place: USA | collected 2013-05 | depth 0.45 m
CCCAAAGGTGGTGTCGGGAAGGGATTGCTTACGCCTTGTCCTTGTGGTTGCGCCTGGTCTCGCGATAGGCGCGCAGTTCGTCCTGCGTCAGCTTGCCGTCCTTGTTGGCGTCGATGGCATCGAATTTCTTCGCCAGGCGTGGCGCGTTCTTCTCCGCTTCGGCGCGGCTGATGGCGCCGTCGCCATCTGTGTCCGCATGCTTGAAGCGCTCGGCCGCCCTGGCCTGGTGATCGGCCTTGTTTCCCTTCTTGTGCGCATGCTTGTGTGTCTTCTTCCACGCTTTCATTTCGTCGCGCGAAAGCTGACCGTCCTTGTTGGTGTCCATCTGGTCGAACTTCTCCGCCAGACGCGGCATGGACTTGTCCGCTTCGGCGCGCGAAAGCGTGCCGTTGCCGTCGGTGTCGGCTTTGCTGAAATGCCCCGCGGCGCGCGGGCCCTTGGCGCCTGCGGTATTATCCGCGGCAAAGCCGATGGCGGGAACGAGAATCAGGGCTGCAATCAGGCTGCGTTTGAACATGTTGGTCCTCCAATATGAAAGTGCGTGAAGACAACAACGCGGCGGCGGCGCAGAAGTGCACAGCGGATACAAACGGTTACAAGTCGGTGCAACCAAAAACCCCTTTGTCGCAGGTCCGTGCATCCTGGCCAAAGGATTATTTCAGTTGAGCTTGGATCGAAGAATAGGAGAAGCTAATGTTTGAATGGCTGGCAAGCCCCGAGGCGTGGATAGCGTTAGGAACGTTAACAGCGCTAGAGATTGTATTGGGTATCGATAACATCATTTTTCTCTCGATTCTGGTGGGTCGTCTTCCCCCGAATCAGCGCGCTACCGCGAGAAAAGTGGGCCTTGGTCTCGCCATGATTGCGCGCCTGGCTTTGCTGTTCTCTATTTCCTGGGTGATGGGATTAACCGAACCGTGGTTTACGGTTTTGAACCAGGCAATTTCGGGGCGTGATGTCGTGCTGATTGGGGGCGGCCTGTTTCTTCTGGCCAAAGCGACTCATGAAATCCATAACAGTCTGGAAGGGATAGAAGATCGCGGTACCGCGGTTGCCGCCACCAGCCTGGGAATGGTGCTGACGCAGATCGCGATTATGGATATTGTTTTTTCACTGGATTCGGTGATCACGGCTGTCGGACTGGTCGAGCATGTTTCCATCATGGCGATCGCCATCATTCTTGCGGTCGTGGTTATGTTGATGGCGGCAAAATCCATAGGTGATTTTGTCGATGAGCATCCCACTATCAAGATACTTGCGCTTTCGTTTCTGATCTTAGTGGGTGTCACGCTTATGGTTGAAGGTTTCGATGTGCATGTTCCGAAGGGTTATATCTATTTTGCGATGGCATTTTCCGTCGCCGTGGAGATGCTCAATATTCGAATCCGCAGAATACGGGCGGAGCCGGTCAGACTGCACAAGCAGATGCGCGAGACGGACAAAGGCTGATCAAGGAAGCTATACGTGGCGACCCAAATCGCACCACCCGTTGTTGCAGAGTTGCGGTCTCGTATAAAAGACAACCTTAAATCGTCCTTGTTTTTAAACATAACCACGTTTTCTGTACGGATGTCTTTTATCCGTACAGAAAACGCGGTTGGCGCGCGCAGCGCGCAAGGGCGGACAAGTCGGATCGCGGCGGTCGCTATTGCGCGGGCGAGAAGCCCATCCGCCCCGGACCGCCGCCATCATGGGCTGCGCCCCGCCAGGCGCGCCTCCAGGCCGGCGAGCTTGTTCTTGATCGCGGCGCCGACGTACATCTGCGGATTGGACGGGGGAAGTTTCTGCTCGCGCTCGCGTTGCGCCACCGCCTGGCGGGCGAAACCGAACGCTTCGGTAAAGGAGCGGGTGCGGCGCAGCGCCTCGTCGAAGTAGGCCTTGCCGAACCAGGTGAAGTCCTCGCCGTTGTTGCAGCCGAACGACTGGTTGCTCGCATCGGTGGCGGTGATGATGAGCGTGTTCTCGTCCTTGAGCGGTTCGATGAAGCCGCCCGAATAACAGGCCGAGATCACCAGCACCTTCCACTTGATGCCGCTGTCGTGCAACATGCGCGAGAGCGCGGCGGGCCCGATCTGCGACAGTTCCAGCGGCTCCAGTTCGACCGACAGCTCGCCGTCCTCCGAACCGTGAGTGGTGATGTACAGAAACAGCACGTCCTCGTCCGCATCCATGATCTGACCCACACGCTCCAGCGCCGCGCGCAGATTGGTGGCGCTGGCGATGGGCAAATCGCCCAGCGTCGCCGGATCGTTGCTGAGCAGCAGCGTGCGCCCGGCGGCATCGAAGCGCTCCCGCATCAGGCGCGACACCGCGTGCAGCTCTTTCCCGAACACGTCCTGGGTACCGTAGGGCGCAAAACCGACGAAATACAAATCGGCCATTCCGGCGCGCTGCGGCTGCAGCGCGGCCAGATTCGCATCGAGCAGCCCGCCCTGGGCGTGAAACAGATCTTCCTGCAGGATCGGGCTTTGCGTCGTGTCGGCGCTGACTTCCCGGTAGGCGGCCCAGAACTCGGTGCGCGGCATGTAATTCAGCAGAAACACAAACAGCACAACCAGCAGCACGCTGCCGTGGACGAATTGCCGCCGGTGCCAGCCGGCCGCCACCCACAGCGCGCGCAAGGCGACGGCAAGCACCCATAAGAGATAAACCGCGTAGGCCGTCAGTTGGAGAACGGGCGGCGTCTCTGCGCCGGCGAAGCGCAATGCGATCACGATGGCCGACGATACGAGCTCGAACAAAGCGTCGGGCGAGATCAAGAACAGCGCCAGAGCCAGAAGCAACTCGCGCTTGCGGTACAAGGACGCAATGATCAGGCTTGCCAGCAGCACCAGCGGTATCTCGGCCAGCGCCATCGGCAGCGCGCCGTATTCGACGTGACCGGGAAAACCTCCGCGCAGCATGCCGCCGGCCAGCCATGCGAGCAGGTTGAACGCCCACAGCAGGACGAAATCGCCGGGCGAGACGCGGAAGTCGTAGCGGCTTACGGGAAGGAAGGCCGCCAGGCGCATGCCGGCCCTCAAGTTGTGCTTCAGGCCCTGCAGCAGCAGGGCCGCGGTGGATTTCATGCCTGAATCTTCCGGCCGCAAATCTACTTGACGGCGAGCGCGGATGTCACCGCGGCCACGCGCGCCGCCCGCAGCCGGGCGGCGATCCGGTGCGGCTCGGACTCACGCGCGGCGATGGCGCCGGCGTCCACGGCGCGCGCGGCGCCGAGCGCAGCGCGCAGGCGCGGCGCGGCGGCAAACGGCCGGGTGCGGCTGGTACTGCAGCTCTCGGCCGCCTGCAACAACTGCTCGAAACGCGCCGGTCTGCGCCAGGCATCGCAGGCCTGCAGCAAGGCGACGACCGCTTCGGGCTCGAGCTTCGCGCCGAGGTCGATTTGTTCGCGGTGGCGCAGTGCGAGCAGGGCCAGGTCCCCGCAGTCCGCAGGTGCGCGCAGGCGCGCGCTCATGCGGCGCAGCTCGCGTTCGGGCGCATCGGCGCCTGCGAGCGCGCAAGCGAGCACGGCGTAGCGCACCTCGAGCGCATAGCCCTGGGCGGCGGCGAAAGCCAGCCCTCGCTGCGAGCGCGCGTACTGCACTGCGCTCGCCCAGGCCGCGGCCAGCTCCGGCAGCACGCGCGCGAGTGCACCGCAGTTCCGCAGCAGCGCGAACATTTTCGACGGCGCCGCTTCCATCAGGCCGATGGCCAGTTCCTGCCACACGCGTTCGGCGACCAGGGCATCGGCTTCGCCCGCGTCCACCATCGCGCGCATCAGGCGCAGCGTGGCCGGCGCCACTTTGAAGCCGAAGCGCGCGGCAAAGCGCGCCACGCGCAGGATCCGCACCGGGTCCTCGGCGAACGCCGGACTGACGTGGCGCAGGACGCCGCGCTTCAAGTCGTCCGCCCCGCCGTAGGGATCGATGATGCGGCCCTGCTCGTCACGGGCGATGGCGTTGATGGTGAGATCGCGCCGCGACAGATCCTGATCGAGCGTCACGTCGGGCGCGGCGTAGACCTGGAAGCCCTTGTAGCCGCGCGCCGTCTTGCGCTCGGTGCGCGCCAGGGCATATTCCTCGCGCGTCTTCGGATGCAGGAACACCGGGAAGTCCTTGCCCACCGGTTTGTACCCAAGCCGGGTCATGTCTTCGGGCGTGGCGCCGACCACGACGTAGTCGCGATCCTTGACCGGGAGCCCGAGAAGTTCATCGCGGACCGCGCCACCGACAGCGTAAATCTTCACCGGAAGTCCGCTGCGGGGTCAGGCCGGGGTCATGCCGGGGTCATGCCGGGTTTTGCATACGGCTCGTCGGCACGCACGAATTCGGTTTCGCGGCGCGCCTGCGCCATCCATTCCCGCACTGCAGACAGCTCGAGCAGCGCGTCGGCGTAACGCTGCGCCGCCGGCGGCAGCGTGACGGCGTAGGTGAGGAAGCGCGTGGCCACCGGCGCGTAGTAGGCGTCGGCGACGGTGAACTGCCCGAACAGCAGCTCGCCGCCTTGGCCGAAGCGCGCGCGGCAGGATTCCCAGATTTCGACGATGCGGTCGATATCCTGCTGCACCGCCGGGCTCATGCCCTTGCCCGGAAGCGAAGCGCGAATGTTCACCGGCATGGCGCCGCGCAGGTTGCGGAAACCGGTGTGCATTTCGGCGCAGATGGAGCGCGCGATCTGGCGCGCCCGCGGGTCGGCCGGCCACAGCTGTTTGTGCGGAAACAGCTCGGCCACGGCCTCGCCGATGGCGAGCGAATCCCACACCGGCTCGCCGTCGACGATCAATACCGGCACCTGGCGCGTGGGCGAGTAGGGTTCGATGCCTTCGACCTTGCCGCTGTCGCTGAACTTGAGCTGGATTTCCTCGAACGCGATGCCGGCCTGGGTAAGCAGCACCCAGGGCCGCATCGACCAGGAGGAGTAGTTCTTGTTGGCGATTGCGAGCTTGAGCGGCTTCACACTTCGCGCGTCTTTCTGCCGGCGTGGTAGCGCAGCAGGCTGAAGCGCGAGCGCGCGTAGATCCCCCGCAGGTAGACCGGCGCCACCGCCTCGATGGCGGTGGGCCGGATGCCGAAGGGGAAAGGCGCGGCGCTGGTGCTGTCCTGCGACATCGACAGCACATTGTCGCGGCTCATGAGCTTGCCCGGCAGCCACTCCATGATCCATGCCTGCAGCATGGAGTACTTGGCGCTGAGGCCGATGATGGGACGCGGGTGGCCGCTCGCGCGGCCGGCGAACTTGACCAGCTCGCGCAGGGTGTAGACCTTCGGCCCGCACAGGTCGTAGGTGTTGCCGAAGCTCGCGCGATCGTCGAGCGCATGCACCAGAGCCCGCGCCACGTCCTCGACATAGACCGGCTGGAATTTCGCCTCGGGGCAGGCGAGCAGCAGCACCGGCACAAAACGCTGCAGCAGCGCGAACAGATTGAGGAAGCTGTCTTCCGGACCGAACACCACCGAAGGGCGGAATACGGTGATCGCCAGCCGCTTGCCTTCGGCGAACATCCAGTTCTCGCCGTCGCCCTTGGAACGCAGGTAAGCGCTGGGGCCCTTGCTCGACGCGTTCAGCGCGCTCATGTGCAGTAGGCGCGGGATGTGCAAATGCTCGCACGCCGACGCGAGGTCCCGCGGCAACTCGGCATGCGCGCGGCGGAAATCGACGCCGTAGGGCTCGCCCGGCCGGCTTTGCAGCACGCCCACCAGGTTGATCACCGCGTCGCAGCCGCGCAACACGCCAGCGAGCTGCGACGGATCGCACACGTCTGCCTGCACCACCTCCACCGTCGGCAGCATGAACAGGTGCTTGGCGCGCTCGCGCCGGCGCGTGGTCACGACGACCCGCTTGCCCTCGCCCGCCAGCATGCGCACCACATGACGGCCGATAAAGCCGCTGCCGCCGAGGACGGCTATCCGTTCCAGTTTCATTGCGGTTCTTCCTGCGCGGTCTCGTGCTGCGCCATGACGCGATCGTTGCCGCCGCGCGGCGCGATGATGCCGAGGCGGGCTTTCAAGGAGCGCACCTTGCCTCCCAGCAGGGCTGCGTAATACATGGTGTTGTTCATCACTTTCTTGACGTAGTCCCGGGTTTCGTTGAACGGTATGGTTTCGGCGTAAATCGCACCTTCCAGCGGACGCGTGTCGCGCCACTTGCGCGCCCGCCCCGGCCCTGCATTATAGGCCGCCGCCGCGAGCACCGGACTGCCGTCCAGGTCGTCGAGCACGTGGCGCAGGTAATAGGTGCCCAGGGCCGCGTTGACGCCCGCATCGGTCACCCGCGCCCAGGAATAGTCCTGCATGCCCATGCGCCCGGCTACCCACTTGGCCGTGGACGGCATGAGTTGCATCAGCCCGGCCGCTCCGGCCGAGGACTTCACCGCCGAAAGGAATCGGCTCTCCTGGCGCACCAGGCCCAGCACCCAGGCTTCCTCCAGCTGCTGCGCGCGCGCATTTTCGCCCAGCGCCTCGCGATAAGGCGCGAGATAGCGCACGCTGAAATCGTGCAGCGCCAGAGTCTTGTCGGCGGTGTTGATGGCGCGGTCGAACATTTCGTTTTGGCGCGCGAATTCGGCCGCGGCCAGGAGTTGCTTGTCGTCCATGCCGCGTATGGACCAGATCCATTCGCGCGCCGACTCGAAACGCTGGTCCAGGCGGTACAACGCCAGCGCGCGCTCGAAGCCGGGCTCGCGCGCAACCGCGGCCACCTCTTCCGCCGTCGGCGTGTAACCCTTGGGCGGAAGGGTGAAGGCGAGATCCAGTTCCTCGGCAGCGAGCCGGGCATAGAAATGATATTCGCCGGCGATGCGCGCAAACAGGGTCCGCGCCTCGGCGGGATTTCCCAGCGCCTGTGCCGCGCGCCCCTGCCAGTAAATCCAGGCCGGTTCGTTCCGTTGCAGCGGCGACATCTTTTCCGCCGCGACCTGGACTTCGCGCCAGTTACCCTGGCGCAGCGCGGCGCGCAGGCGCCAGGCGAGTTGTTCTTCGGACAGCTGCGCTCCCGCCGCCTCGGCGTAGCCATACCATTTCAGCGCCTGCGGCAGGTTGCGCCGCGCCGCCTGCAGCGCGAACTGACCCCAGACGTAGCCCTGCTCCTCGGCGGAAAATTTCGCGCGCAGCTTCTGCTCCCAGTGAGCCGCGGCCGCGACCGGATCGGTGCGCGCCAGGCGATGCAGGGCGAACATGGTGAGCTCGCGCACCTGACGGCGTGACAAGTCTTTCTTTTTGTCGTCGAGATAGCGCTGCGGTCCGGCAGCCGCCGCAAAAAGATGCCCGCGGTCCAGCGCTTCCCCCGGCGGCAGATACTCGGCGGTACGCCACGCCGCGCTGACCACTCCGGCCTCGAGCAGGAGGCGTATGCGCTCCCACACCTGGCGGTTGGTGAACTGGCCGCTGGTGATGAGCGCTTCGGCGAGCGGCACGCAGGCTTCGGGCAGTTCGCGCGGCGCGTACCACTGCGCGCGGACTTCGACCAGCGCCGATTCGTCCTTCTGCTGCCAGCGCGCCCGCAGCGCGTAGCAGCTGATCTCGTCGTCGTCGCTGACCAGCAGCGGATGCTCGGACCGGAACAGATCCCATTGCTGCTTCTTGCCCAGCACCTTCAGCCATTGCTTGCGCACCTGCTCGGCGAGCAAGCTGCCCTGCTGGCGCACGAGGAAGCCGCGCACTTCCTCCGCAGTGGCAACATCGAGACGCGGGCGCAGCAGCCAGGATTCGACGTAGGGTTCGAGCAGGTAACCCTGCAGCTGCGCGTCGTACCTGGCGAGCTTGTCGTAGTCGCCCGCGCGCGCCGCGGCATGCGCGGCAAGGAAAATCTCCTCCTGCGTCTGCGGGCGTGACGGCGCCGCCTGTATCCCGGGCACTGCCAAGGCGAGCGCGAGCATCAGAGCGCGCAGCATCGGTGTTATAGTCGCTTTTATGGCTAAGCCCATGATGGAACTAGTATAAACGCTCCACCGACCAGATGGATGACGAGCATCAAATATATGCAGCACGCTGAACTGATGGCCTGGCGCAAGAACCTGCGGCGCGAGTTGCTCGCGCGCAGGCAGGCGGTGCCCGCAGACCGGCTCCACGCCTGGCGTATAGCCATGGACCGGCATTTTCAATACGGGTTCCCCGGCCTGGCCAAGGGCGTGGTGGCTTTCTGCTGGCCGATCCAGAACGAGTACGACGCGCGCCACCTGGTGCACCGGCTGCGCGAGCAGGGCGCGACCGCGGCGCTGCCGGTAGTGGTCGCGCCGAACACGCCGCTCATTTTCCGCGAATGGCATCCGGGAGTGGAAATGGCGCTGGGCAAGCTCGACATCCCCTATCCCAAGACGGGCGCCGAACTGGTGCCGAACACCGTACTGCTGCCGATGAACGGATTCGATCGAGAGGGCTATCGCCTCGGTTACGGCGGCGGTTTTTTCGACCGCACGCTGGAGAGCCTGCGCAACTCGAAGCCGCTGGTGATAGGCGTGAGCTTCGAGCTGGGCGCGATCGCCACCATCCAGCCCCAGCCCTGGGACATCCCCATGGATTACGTGGTCACCGAGCGCGGCGTATACCGGCGCGACGGCGACAAGCTCGAGTTCCTCGGCGTGCCGAGCAACGTGAAGGGATCGAGCCTCAGTTCCCCGGTGTGTTACGCGGACGAGCTTGCGCCGGGGTATTTCGGGGAAGATCCGGAGACCCCGCGCGATTGAGCATTGCACCACTGCGCGACAGAATCATCAACCGCATCGCCGAATTCAAGCTCAAGGACTTCGAAGCAGCGGAAGAACCCGGCCTCTCGCCCGGGCAGATGAGCCGGCTAAGGACAGGAGACGACATCTTCACCCTCGACCGCCTGATCGACGCCGCCGCCAACATCGGCATCACCGTGCGCATGACTGCGACGCGGCCATACGGCCACGGTTAATCGATCTGTAGGAGGGGCGCCCTCGCCCCGACCCCGACCTGGAGCAGCATGAAGCACAAGACAGCGGACCCGCCGAACGCCTTGCACAAGCGGGCTGTTCTGGCCATTGCCACTGCCACCGGAAGCACTTCGCTCCTGGTCAGCGTGTGGTTTCCGTTCCTGCCGCTATACCTGCTTCAGGTCGGCGCCAAGGACGAAGCCGCAGCGCTGTTCTGGGTGGCAGTCGGGATGACCGCGCTAGGCGTGGGCAGGCTGATTGGCGGGCCGCTCTGGGGGCTGCTCTCGGACCGCCTCGGGCGCAAGAAGATGTTTGTCCGATCGGTGTATTCGGCTGCGCTCACCGCATTGGTCCTCAGCATGATCAGCGCCCCCTGGCAGGTCGCCATCGCGCTCGCGCTGCAGGGTTTGCTCTCCGGATTCATCCCTGCGGCGGTTGCCCTGATGAGCGTCAGCGTGCCGGACGCAAAAGTCAGGGACGCCCTCAACGCGGTCTCCGGCGCCCAATATCTGGGCAACGCGGTCGGACCGGCGATCGGCGCGGCCATGGCGATCGCATTCGGCTATCGCGGCGCGATCTTCTGTTCCGCGCTGCTGGTGGCCACGGTGGCGACAGCGGTCATTTATCTGGTGCCTGCGGACACCGTCCGCAGGACGGAGCGCGACCCGACAGGCGCCGCAATCGCACTTGCGCCGTTCAAGCCGACGCTTCAATTCGCGCTGGCGATCCTGCTCTACTTCTCGCTTTTCGCGATGGGTACTTTCAGAACCATCGCGACGCCGATCGCATTGAAGGGCATCGCGGGCGCGAACGTAACCGCAGTCACCGGCCTCGCGTTCGCACTGGGAGGCATCGCCAGCGCCCTGGGCGTATGGATTCTGTCGGCGCGATTTTTCCGCAAACACCGCCTGCGCAACCTGCTCGCCGTCACTTGCGTGCTCACCGCGCTGGGGCATCTGTTGCTTGCGCTCAGCGATTCGGTCTGGCTCTATGTCCTTGCATTCACCGTTGCCTCATTCCTGAACGCATCGATGATGCCGGCAACGAATACCATGATTGCCTTGAACGTCAGCCGCGAACGGCGCGGGACCGCCTTCGGCATCGCCAGCGCCGCGCAGGCGTTCGCATTCATGGTCGGCCCGATGGGAGCGGCGATGTTTGCGACGGTCTCGCTCAAAGCCGGGTTTGCCACCATCAGCGTTCTGCTGCTCGCTCTGGCGGCCCTGGTCGCCTTCGCCGTGCGCGAGCCGCCCGTGGACAAATAGGCGGGATTGCCCCGGCCTCGAGCTCGCGGCCGGCGACGTGGCATGGAGCGGACGGAGACTGGCACGCCGGTGTCTTCTCCGGTTGTCAGCCCCGCGATCAAAGCGCATGACTCCGGGGCTTTCAGTAGAACGGCGCGGCGATGCCTTCGGCGGCGAAAGCGCGCTGCGTCGCCGGACGCGCCATTACCGTATCGAGCAAGCGCGCCAGATGCGGCCGCTTGCGCGCCGGATGGCGCATCCCGCGCGTCCACCGGCACAGCATCAGCAGATAGGGATCGACGGCGCGATACGCTGCGCCCAGCAGAAACGGGCCCGTGCCGGCGGCGAGCGCGGCCTCGATCAAGTCGAGCATATCGCCGGTACGGCTCTCGGCATGCGCCTTGATCTGCGCCGCCGCGGCGGCATCGTCGGCCAGGCGCTCCGGATAGAAGTAGAGCAGGAGTTCGGCCTGCACCGTGTTGGTGAGGTAGACCAGCCACTTGTAGAACTCCGCCCGCTCACTGCTGCCGAGCGCGGGCGCCAGCCCCGCCGCGGCATGGCGGTCGGCCAGATGCAGGCAGATCGCCGCCGCCTCGTATAGCACCAGGTCGCCATCGACCAGCACCGGGATGCGCCCGGCCGGGTTGAGCTTGAGGTACGCGGGACTCTTTTGTTCGTTCTTGTTGCGGTCGACCAGCACCAGCTTGTAGTCCGCGCCGATTTCCTCCAGCAGGATATGCGGCGCGAGATTGGCATTGCCGGGATAATAGTAGAGCTGGTACATGGCTTTTCCTCGAGGCTGGAATGGCTGCGCGCCGCAGACGCGGATTATGCGGTGAATTGCGGATGCCCGCGCAAACGCCGCTACCGGCATCGGCATCGCGGCGCGCTTGAAAACACGCAAATGGTCATTTATAATTCCGGAATGGACATTTCAGTCACGCAGTTCAAGCATCACTGCCTGGAGATCATCCGCCGCCTGGAGCAAACCGGAGCGCCGGTCGCGATCACGCGCCGCGGGAAAGTGGTCGCGCAGCTGCGCACGCCGGCGGTTTCCAAGTCCGGCAGGGCGCAAAAGCCCTGGGAACGGTTGCGGGCGATGGGCGGACGCTTGCTCGCCGGCCCCGGCGAATCGGTTATCCGCGATAAGGATTTCGAGGCCTTGCGTTGAGCGTGCTGCTCGACACCCATGTCTGGGTGTGGTGGCTGACGCCTGACTCGCCGCTATCGATCGCGGAGCGTTCGGCACTGGACGCAAAGGCCGGGCGCGGCGAACTGTTTCTGGCGGCCGTCAGCCTGTGGGAAGTCCAGATGCTGGCCGCCAAGCGCCGGCTGCAGCTGCCGCTCCCCTTTCCCGACTGGCTCGCCCAAGCGGCCGACGATCGAATGATCTCGGTAATCCCGCTCGACATCGACGTGATCCTCGCGCTCGACGCCCTGCCCAAATCCTTCCACGGCGACCCGGCCGACCGCCTGATCGTAGCGACTGCGCGCGCGCGCAAGCTGCCGCTCGCGACCCGCGACGCCACGATCCGCAAGTCGCGTGCGGTTAAGCTCTGGAAGGTCTGATAGGTTCGACTCGGCCGCCACCGTCGCGGCTGGAGCGACCGTGTCCGAAGCACCGGCGGAGATGTATACTCCACAGCAATGTACGCATTGGAGGTAATCATGAACATGCCTGGAATCGAGTTTTTGATCGACCGCATGGGCCGGAAGAAGGCGGTTCTCATAGACCTGAAGAAGCACAAGGAGCTATGGGAGGACCTCTACGACGCCTACGTCGCGCATCGCCGCCGCAACGAACCGCGCGAATCGTTGGCGGCGGTGAAAAAGCTGATCGAAGCCAAAGCCAAGCGCAAAGCGCGTGGTTGCCAGCCCGGCAAGGACGAGCCGGCACGGGTATGATTGATAAAGTTCTCAGCTTAGGAG
>CABEAO010000310.1_pt1 | contig 11703 bp, 12 predicted proteins | sample 3132401 | NCBI WGS metagenome assembly CABEAO01 (sample SAMEA5534343, study PRJEB31848) | metagenome | biome: tundra; feature: field; material: soil | place: USA | collected 2013-05 | depth 0.45 m
GTCCTTCTCCACATGCTTTTTGATCTCGTCCGAGACGGTGCCGCCGAAGAACGCCTGCGGATACAGGCGGCGCGCCACCAGCTCCATGTGCAGTTCCATGACTGTGATGAGTTCGCGCACCCGCGCGCGCTCGAACACGTCTTTCGGGTAGAGCGGATTTTCCGGATAGTGGTCTTCGAGGTATTCGCAGATCACCTGCGACTCGCACAGAAACTGGCCGTCGATTTCGAGGTAGGGCACCTTGCCCATGGGCGAGCGCTTCAGGTAAGCCTCGTCCTGCGAGGTCATGCAGAACGCCTCCTCGAACGCAATGCCCTTTTCCAGCAATGCCACCTTGACCTTGTTGTAATAGTTGCTGACTGCAAATCCGCCCAGCTTCAACATCGTTGCCTCCTCTTCAATTGGTTATGTTCAGGCAGTCTTGGCCGACTTGGGCACGCTCATGTGCTTGGCCAGTTCCAGCTTGGCGATCGCGTTGCGGTGCACCTCGTCCGGGCCGTCGGCAAAACGCAGCGTGCGCGAATGCGCGTACATCATCGCCAGCGGGAAATCGTCCGAGACGCCGGCGCCGCCGTGCGCCTGCATCGCCCAATCGATTACCTGGAGGGCCATGTTGGGAGCGAGCACCTTGATCATCGCGATCTCGGCCTTGGCCACCTTGTTGCCGGCGGTATCCATCATGTAGGCGGCATTGAGCACCAGCCAGCGCGTCGAGTCGATCATGATGCGCGCCTGGGCGATGCGCTCGCGCGTCACGCCCTGCTCGGCGATGGTCCTGCCGAATGCGACCCGCGACAGCGAACGCTTGCACATGAGCTCGAGCGCGCGTTCGGCCACGCCGATCTGGCGCATGCAATGGTGGATGCGCCCCGGCCCCAGGCGCCCTTGCGCGATTTCGAAGCCGCGGCCTTCGCCCAGCAGGATGTTCGATGCCGGCACGCGCACGTTCTTCAACTCGATTTCCATGTGCCCGTGCGGCGCGTCGTCGTAGCCGAACACCGACAGCGAGCGCAGGACCTTGACTCCGGGCGCGTCGCTCGGCACCAGAATCATCGACTGCTGGCTGTGCCTGGGCGCGTCCGGGTTGGTCCTGCCCATGACGATGTACAACTTGCAGCGCGGGTCGCCGCCGCCGGAAGACCACCACTTGCGTCCGTTGATGACGTACTCGTCGCCCTTTTTCTCGATGCGGCACTGGATGTTGGTGGCGTCGCTCGAGGCGACGTCGGGCTCGGTCATGAGAAAGGCCGAACGCATCTCGCCGCGCAGCAACGGCTCGAGCCAGTGGCGCTTGTGTTCCTCGCTGCCGTAGCGCTCGATGGTCTCCATGTTGCCGGTGTCGGGCGCCGAGCAGTTGAACACCTCCGGGGCGAACGTTACCCGGCCCATGATCTCGCACAACGGCGCGTACTCGAGGTTGGAAAGACCCTCGGGGGCGCGCTTCGAATGCGGCAGGAACAGGTTCCACAGCGCGGCAGCGCGCGCCTTGGGTTTGAGCTCCTCGATGATTTTGGTCGGTATCCAGGGGTTTCCCTTGCGCCGGTTTTCCAGCACCTCCTGGTGGAAGCGATGCTCGTTCGGATAGACATGCTTATCCATGAACGCGTTGAGCTTGGCCTGCATGGCCTTGACCTTGTCGGTATATGCGAAATCCATGGCTTGCCTTTCGTAGAATGAAGGTGGTGCGGGCGCTGCCGGGCTATTTTCCGGCTGCGATGACTTTTTGCGCGTACTCCCAGGCCATCTTGGCCAGCGGCTGCACACGCTGGCCGGCATCGGCCGCGTGCGCGCTGGCCGCGGTGCCGTCCACCGCGCGTTTCATGATGCCCTGCAGGATGGCGGCGATGCGGAACATATTATAGGCGAGGTAGAAGTCCCAGTTGTCGATGCGTTCGCGCCCGGTGCGCCTGCAGTAGGCGGCGACGTATTCCCCCTCCCTCGGTATGCCCAGCGCCTTGAGATCGAGCCCGCCGATGCCGCGGAACTGCCCCGGCGGAATGCGCCAGCTCATGCAGTGATAGGAAATATCCGCCAGCGGATGCCCCAAAGTGGAGAGCTCCCAATCGAGGATGGCGAGAATTCGCGGCTCGCTCGGGTGGAAAACCAGATTGTCGAGGCGGTAATCGCCGTGCACGATGGCGGTTTCGTCGCCGGCGGGAATGTTATTTGGCAGCCAGGCGATGAGATTGTCCATGGCCTCGATTTTTTCGGTCTCGGAGGCCTGGTATTGTTTGCTCCAGCGCCCGATCTGGCGCGCGAAATAATTGCCGGGCTTGCCGTAATCGGCCAGGCCGATGGCCTTGTAATCCACCTGGTGCAACATCGCGATGACGCGGTTCATTTCGTCGTAGATCGCGGCGCGCTCGGCCTTGGCCATACCGGGCAAGGACTGATCCCACAGGACGCGCCCCTCGACGCAGTCCATGACGTAGAAGGCGCGCCCGATCACGCCCTCGTCCTCGCACAGGGCGTAGGTCTTGGGTACCGGAATATCGGTCTTGCCCAGCGCGGTGATCACGCGGAACTCGCGCTCAATCGCATGCGCCGAGGGCAACAGTTTCGCCGCGGGTCCGGGCTTGGTGCGCATCGCATAGCGCTTGCCGCCGGCGCTCAGCCGATAAGTCGGGTTGGACTGGCCACCCTTGAACTGCTCGACTTCGAGGCTGCCTGCGAACCCCTCGACATGTGCGCGCAGATACATCTCCAGGCGGGCGACGTCGAAGCGCTGCTTCTCCGCCACCGGCATGGTGCCGATAAACTGATCCATCACCCCTGCCTCTATTCCATTTCTGTCGCCCGCAATCCTAGCACGGCTTGACCTTTCCTTCCGCCCCACTGTTCAGCTAAGCGAGCACTCCCCGTCCCAGCGGCGAGTCATCATGTCCGGAGCCGCGCCAGCAAGGACAAACAAGTTCATGAAAAAGCGGGCGATTTCGATTAACCCTTGTGGGCCGGCGAGAGGCAGACTATCCTTACAGCTTGACCGGTCCCTCGAGGGGATCGGCGGGACATGCACCTGCGGTAGAGCCAAGCGTTTCCATCGTTGTATCCAGGGTTGACCCAATGCGCGCCTTGATCTGGCCCATACTTATCTGCAGCTTGCTCGGGGCTTGCTCCACCTCCCCCTACGGCCGTTCGCAGTTCACCGTGCCGCAGCCGGTGAGCGAAGTCTATTCCGAGGTCAACATGCGCCTGCAGCTCGCGACCACGGCCGACGCACGCTACAAATGCACCGAGTCCGAATGCGACGCCAGCGAGGACTTCGAGATGCGGGTCGCGCGCCTGGGCAAGCGGCTGGCCGACAAGGCATTCGAGCTCTATCCGGATCTGCACGAGCGCATCGGGCGATTCGAATTCGTGACCTCCGATAAAGCCGAGCCCGGCACCACCTCCAATGCCTCCGGCACGGTGGTGGTTTTCAGCGGCACGCGCGCACTCGAACTATCGGACCCGGCGCTCGCGTTCATCCTCGCGCGCGAAATGGGCCATGTGATCGGGCGCCACCATAACGAGAACACCGCCACCAGGATCATCGTGTCCGTGCTGGCGCAGGTATTGCTGCCGATGTCGGGACTGTTGCGCGCGCTCGCGCTGCTGCCGGCCGCGTCCAGCGCTGCCGCTGCGTCCGCGACGACGGCCACGGCGACCGCCGGCTCGTTCCTGGGCTCGCGCGCCGTGATCGCGACCTACTGGCCGCAGCAACTCGCCGGGGCCGACACCATCGCGCTCACCGTGTTGGCGCGCCTGGGCTACGACCCGCAGGAAACGGCCGATGCCCTGGCTGAGGCGGAGCAGCGCCTGGCCGGAGACAGCAGCTGGCCGCAAGACTTGCGCGCCTCTTCCGGCCATGTGGCGCAGATTGCGCAGGGCCCGCGCCCGGATAAGGAGCGCCTGGCGCAGCTTGCCGGTTCAGCACCGCTGAAGCTGACTTACGTCATCGGTAATCCGTTAGCCGACGCAACTGAGCCGAGTCCGCAAGCCCGCACGCAATAGCTCCCGGCGCCGCGCCGCCGCGCCGCAGCGCGATGCGCAGCAGCCCTACCGATTTGCCCATCCCGGTTCCCCTTAGGAGAAAACCATGCCGCTGATCCATGTCGAGATGTTCGAAGGCCGCACGCCGGAAATCAAGCGTGAATTCGTCGAAGCCATTACGCGCGAAACCTGCCGCGTGCTCAAGTGCGAGCCGGGCGCGGTGGACATCATTATGCGCGACGTAAAGAAATCCGATTGGGCCTCGGGCGGGGTGATCTGGTCGGAAAAGAAGTAGGTAGGGCAGGCACCTGCTCTACCACAGCGCACCCCTGGCGCTAACCGGCTGCGGAGGTAACAATTGCATATCGGCATGATCGGCTTGGGGCGCATGGGCGCCAACATGGCGCGGCGCATGGCGCGCGGCGGCGCCGACGTCCTGGCATGGAGCCGCAGCGCCGGCGCGCGCCGGGCGCTCGCGCGCGAGCCGCGCGTCACTACGGTTGCCGATCTCGCCTCGATGGTAGAAAAACTCCGGACACCGCGCGTGCTCTGGCTGATGCTGCCGGCGGGCAAGGCGACCGAGGACACGCTCGCGAGGCTGGCGCCGCTGCTCACTAGGGGTGACGTGGTGGTCAATGGCGCCAATGCCTATTACAAGGACAGCATGCGCCAAGCTGCCGAACTGAGCGGGCATGGCTTGTATCTTGTCGATGCCGGCGTCTCCGGCGGCATCTGGGGGCTGGCCAACGGCTACGCCGTCATGCTGGGCGGAGATGCCAAAGCGGTAAAGCGGATTACACCTTTCGTCAAGCTGCTCGCCCCGCCCAAGGGCTGGCTGCATTGCGGTTCCAGCGGCGCCGGCCACTACGTCAAGATGATCCACAACGGCATCGAGTACGGCCTGATGCAGGCCTACGCCGAGGGCTTCGCCCTGCTCGCCGGCAAGCGCGAATTCGGCCTCGACCTGGCCGCGGTGGCCGAGCTGTGGCGCCACGGCAGCGTGGTGCGCTCCTGGCTGCTCGACCTGATGGCGGATAACCTCAAGCGCGACGCCGCGCTCGAAGGCATCGCGCCCGTGGTCGCCGACTCGGGCGAGGGCCGCTGGACCGCGATCGAGGCGGTGGAGCTCGGGGTGCCGGCGCCGGTCATCAGCCTCGCGCTGGCGATGCGCTTCGCGAGTCAAGGAAAAGGCGACTACGCCGCGAGGCAACTGGCGCAGCTGCGCAACAGCTTTGGTGGCCACGCCGTCGCAGGAAGTGGCCACGCCGTGAGCAAAAAAAAGAAATCGTGATCATCATCCTGATGGGCGTGACCGGCTGCGGCAAGACCAAGGTCGGGGCGATGCTGGCCGACGTCTGCGGCTGGGACTTCCACGACGCCGACGACTTCCACCCGGCGGAAAACGTCACCAAGATGAAAAGCGGCGTGGCACTTACCGACGAAGACCGCTGGCCCTGGCTGGAGCGCCTCAATACTTTCCTGCTCGACAGCGAACGGCAGGGCAAGAGCCTGGTGCTCGCCTGCTCGGCGCTGAAACAGGTCTATCGCGACCGGCTCGCGCGCGGCTGCGTTGGGGCGCGCTTCGTTTTTCTCGACGGCGACCGGGAACTGATCCGCGCGCGCCTCGCCGCGCGCCAGGGCCACTACATGAACCCGAAGCTGCTCGATTCGCAGTTCGCCATCCTGGAGCGGCCGCAGGAGGCGCTGCGGCTTGACATCGCCGAGAGCCCGGCTGAGCTGGTGCGGAGCATCAGGGAGAGATTGGTTCTCGTAAAAGCGAAGTCCCTCTAAGGGGCTGAAGACGAGTGAGTGAACCCCACGAAGATGGGGTTCATCTCTGTTACGACGAGAGCAGGCCCTTCTCGACCAGCACCGGGCGCGCCATCTCCCGCAGGCGGGGCAGCTGCCGTCTGAACGCATGACCCACCGCGATTGCGCCGCACCCTGCGACAACGAAAACCAGTTGAACGCCGGCCACATGCGCGAGGCCTCCGGCGACCAAAGCGCTCAGGGGCAGCATGCCGAGGAAGGACATCGTAAACAGCGCCATCACGCGCCCGCGCAGGTGTTCAGGCACCAGATGCTGCAAAAGCATGTTGCTTGCAGTGACGACGATAATCGTGCTTGCCCCCGAAACGACCAGAATCGGCAACGCCACCAGGAAAAGCGGGTTGTACGAAAAGGCCAACGAGGCCACACCTATCACCAAGCAGCCCGCGCCAATCCCTGCGCCAAGTCCGATGATTGTTGTCCGGTTCGCGAGGTACACCCCGGCGAGCACAGCCCCCAGCCCGGAAGCTCCCATGAGCATACCGAGAGTGTCTGGGCCGCCATGGAAGATGTCTTTCGCATAGACAGGCATGAAAGTCATCATCGGCGCCACGCAGAAGCTGGCGGCCGCAACCGTGGTCAGCAGCCAGCGCGCGGGCGGGAAGCTCTGCACGTACTGAATGGCTTCGCGAAACGTGCCTCTGCGTCGATGTGGGTCCACTGCCCGAGGACGCATTACGAGCAGCGTGTAGATGGCGGCCACATAGGACACCGCATTGACCACAAAGCAAGCGGTTTCCCCAATCAGAGCCAGCACGGCGCCCGCCACTGCGGGCCCGACCAGGCGCGCGCCGTTGAACGCGAGCGAGTTGAGCGCAATAGCATTGGTCGCGTGGCTGCGGTCATGAATCGTCTGCAATATAAAGGCTTGACGGGTGGGCATCTCGACAGCGCTCGATACGCCGAGCACGACGGAAGCGATGACCAGCGCCCACGCAGAAAAGCTCCCAGTGTAAGAAAGATATCCCAGCCACGCCGCAACCGCCATGGCTACTACCTGGGTTGCGGCCAAGAGCTTGCGTCGGTTCAGTCGGTCTGCCAATAGTCCGCCGACGGGCGCCAAGAGCAGGTTGGGTATCTGTCCGGAGAAAACAATCAGGCCGAGCATGAACGCCGAGCCGGTCACGCGGTACGTAATCCAGGCCATCGCGACCTGCTGTACCCAGGTGCCGACGAGCGATACCACCTGTCCGAAAAAGTACAGGCGGAAATCCCGTTCGGCCAACGCTCGGAAGGTGTGCATCATTCTGGAAGAGGCATGGCGATTTGCTGCCTAGCAATGTAGCACGTCGCACCAGGCGCTCATCTGCAATCGGAGAACCGCGCCAGTATTGCCTCTCCGGTCATGCTTCCGCGCAGATACTCAATCAGTCTGCACCAAGCCGATGCGGCGGTTCAAGAGGCCGCGGCCGGCGGAGCAGCGGCAAGGAATTGCCGCCCGGCGAATCTCAATCGGCGCCGGCCGAGCGCAGCCTGAGGGCCGCCGGCGTGTGCGGGTTGAGTTTCTTCAGCCCGGCGATGAAATCCTCGAGCGGCAGATCGTGGATTTTTTTCAACTGCCGCGCGCGCTTTTTCAATTCCGCCCAGGCAAGCTGTCGCGGGTGGCGCTTGAAGGCGAAGGCGATGATATTGACCCGGTCGGCCGCGGTGAGACAGGCCACGTGGCCGTCGAAGCTCTTCTCTATGCGCTGCAGATACGCATCGAGCTTCTTTTCTTCCGCCATGAAATTGACCGCCATCACGCCGCCTGGCCGCAGCGCGGCGTAGGCCGCGTCATAGAACGCCTGGGTGCACAGCACGGTTGGCTGCTTGCCGTCGTCGAAGCCGTCCACCAACAGCACGTCGGCCGAATCGGCGTGGTCGGCGACGTAATCGGCGCCGCAGGCGATTTCCACCTTCAGGCGCGCGTCATCCGGCGGGAAATGGAACATGCTGCGCGCCGCCGCCAGCACCTTGGCGTTGATCTCGACCACCGCGGTGCGCGTCCCCGGCATGCGCTGGTGGATATAGCGCGCCATCGAGCCGCCGCCCAAGCCGATCATCAGCACTTCGCGCGGCAGCGGCTGGAACAGCAGGAACGCCATCATCGCGCGCGTGTAGTCGAGCGCCAGTTCGTCCGGGCGGTCGAGCCGGATCGAGCTCTGGATGGCGTCGCCGCCCAGGTGCAGCGAGCGCACGCCGTCTTCCTCGCTCACCTCGACGCTCGATCGGCGCAGGGCGAGCCAGCTTTTAGTTCTTGTCATTTTTCCTGCTCATCCGCAAACTGCGGGATTGTTCAATTCGATTTGCTCATCATCATGCATTGTGCCAAAAAATGCGGGCTATTTCTGCTGGTCGTGTTTTTCGCTGCCGCCATCGGCGCAGCGGTCGGTCTGAGCTACGCCGGGGAATGGCTCAGCGTCGGCGACCGGCCGCAAAAAGCCGACGCCATCCTGGTGCTCGGCGGCAGCTTCACGCGGCCGTTCCAGGCGGCCGACCTCTACCGGCAGGGCTTCGCCCGCAAGATTTACGTCAGCGTGCCGGCGCGCGAGGACCAATACCGCCTGGTGGACGAGGCGGGCGTGTCCTTTCCGCGCGAGGAAGAAGTCGTGCGCCAGGTGCTGCTGAAGAAAGGCGTTCCCGCAAGCGCGATCGAGTACTTCGGCAACGGCTCGCTCAGCACCGCGGCAGAGGCGCAGGCGGCGCGCGTCCTGTTCGGCAAGGGCGCGCCCAGGCTGCTGGTCGTGACCTCCCCCTATCATCTGCGCCGCGCCAGAATGACTTTTTCCGCCGCCCTGCCCGCAGCCGACATCCGCGTGATCGCAACCAGCTACGATCCCTTGCCGCTGGCGTGGTGGAAAGACCAGAGCGCCGCGCGCAATGTGCTGCTGGAACTGGCCAAGATCGCCTATTACAAGCTCGGCGGGCGTTTCTAGCGGCGGGCGCTATCCGGCGAGCGCGCGCTCGACGAACTCGAGCCGATCCTGGCCCCAGAAGATCTCGCCGTCGATGACATAGCTCGGCGCGCCGAACACGTTGCGCGCCACGGCCTCCTGCGTATAGCCCTCGTACTCGGCTTTCACCGCCTCCGATTGCGCCGCGGCCGCCAGCTGCCCGGCGTTCATGCCCTGTTCTTTGCAGATCGCGCTCAGGGTTTCGGCGTCGGCGATATTGCGCTCCTCCACCCAGCAGGCGCGCAGCACGGCGCCCGCGAGCCGCATCGCCGCATCGCTGCTGCCGGCCCGGCCCGCGGCGACGATGAATTGCGCCGCCAGGTCCGCCGGCGCGGGGAAGAATTTGGGCTGCAGATTCAGCGGCAACTTGAGATGGTCGCGGAAGCGCTTGAGTTCCACCATGCGATAAGCCTGGCGCTGCGGCGCGCGCTTGGCCAGCGGCAAGCCGCCCGAGACCGGAAACACCTTGCCGAAATCGGCCGGCTTGACGTTGACCACGGCGCCGTATCGCTTCGCCATGTCGGCAAAGCGCGCGTGCCCCAGGTAGGTCCAGGGTGAAATCGGCGAAAAATAATAATCCACGGTCTTGCCCATTGCGTCTCCTCCGATTGAACTTCCGCCATCTTAGTCGAAAATGGGCCGTAGCTTGGGATAGCGATCCCCGGCGGCCACACTTGGTGCATACTATTTATTGACCAGATTCCAGATTCCGGAGCACGCCATGAAACAACCCCTGTTGCAAACCACCATCGTCGGCAGCCTGCCCAAGCCCGCCTGGCTGGCCGCGCCCAAACAACTGTGGGCACCCTGGCTGCTCCAGGGCGAAGCGCTGGCCGAGGGCCTGCGCGACGCGGTGCGCCTGGTGCTGCGCGACCAGGAGTCGGCCGGCATCGACATCGTTACCGACGGCGAGCAGACGCGCCGGCATTTCGTCACCACTTTGATCGAGCACCTCGACGGCGTCGATTTCCAGAACAAGAAGACGGTGCGCATCCGCAACCGCTATGACGCCGACGTGCCGATGGTGGTCGGTCCGGTGGCGCGGACGAGGCCCATATTCGCCGAGCACGCAAAATTCCTGCGCGCCGAGACCGACCGGCCGGTGAAATTTACCCTCCCCGGCCCGATGACCATGGTGGACACGCTCTACGACGGCTACTACAGGAGCCGGGAGAAGCTGGCGCGCGAGTTCGCCAAGATTCTCAATGCCGAGGCGCGCGAGCTCGAAGCGCTGGGCGTGAACGTAATCCAGTTCGACGAGCCGGCCTTCAACGTGTTCATGGACGAGGTGCGCGACTGGGGCGTGGAAACGCTGGAGGCCGCCGCGGCCGGGCTCAAATGCAAGACCGCGGTGCACATCTGCTACGGCTACGGCATCAAGGCCAACAACGACTGGAAGAAAACCCTGGGTTCGGAATGGCGCCAGTACGAATCCACTTTTCCGCTGCTGGCAAAATCGAAAATCGACCAGGTATCGCTCGAATGCGCCAACTCCAAAGTGCCGCTGGAACTGATCGGCCTGCTCAAGGGCAAGGACATCATGGTCGGCGCGATCGACGTTGCCAGCGAAGAAGTCGAGACGCCGGAGAAAGTCGCGCAGACCCTGCGTGCGGCATTGAAATACGTCGCGCCGGAGAAGCTCTATCCCTGCACCAACTGCGGCATGGTGCCGCTGCCGCGCGCGGTAGCGCAAGGCAAGCTCAAGGCCCTCGCCGCGGGCGCTGCGATCGTGCGCAAAGAGCTCGCGGGCTGAACCAATGAAAACGCCCGCGTGAGCGGGCGTTGTTCAAAGCGCGGTCAAGCTTAACGCGAACGGTGGCCGCTGTAACCGCCTTGCCTGGCCACGACGACCGGGCTGGCCCCAGTTGCCGGGCGGCTGGTCTGTGCCGACCGGGTTGAAGACCGCTGGGTCTGGGCCTGCTGGACGGCCGGGTTGGCCGCAGTTGCCGTGCCGCTGGCCGCAGTTGCCGAGCCGCTGGTCTGTGCCGGCCGGGTCCAGGACCGCTGGGTCTGGGCCTGCTGGACCTGAGTGCTCTGGGCATCAGTCTGCTGGAGATGCGGCTGACGGCCCGGGGCCAGATCTGACCGCCCGAAACGCGCGTCGGTGCCAGTGCGCGTCGCCGCGCCATTTGCGCGCCAATCGTTGCGCTCACCGCGAACGGCCTCGCGATGATTGAATTGCTCCGGACGGACTCCGTGATCGAAATGCCGTTGCTCGGTGCCGTTACGGCGGTCCCAGCCCTCGTTACGGCGGTCCCAGCCCTGCGGGCGGTCCGACGTGCGCCAGTTCGAGTTGGCTACCTGGCGATCGTGCGATTCGCGAGAGATATCGCGGCCGACGCGGTCCTGTGCACGGTCGATGCGGGCGCGCTCATTTTGCGTGAGCGCTCCATCGGCCCTGCCGCGTCTTTCCAGTCTCTCCACTTGTGCTCGCTCGCCCTCCAACCTGGAAGCTTCACGCGACGTGAGCTGGCCGGACTGAATGCCGCGGTCGATGCGGTCCTGCTCGATCCGGTCGCGTTGCTCGATGGAATAGTTGGATTGGGCGAATGCGGCGCCTGCGAACAGGGTGCCGACTGCGATGGCAATTGCAGTTTTGAACTTGGTCATGGTGGTTCTCCTCTCGATGCGGTCTCAATGGGACATCCCCATGAGCCGATTTAACGCTTATGCCGAGTAAGGAACCATGCTGGAGTTGTAAGAACTGTAAGCAAGTGTGTCGGTAGCGACGGGCCCGGTTTGGCAAAATGCGGCCGCACTCCAGACCGCCAGAAAAACGCCGTAGATTTTTTTCACGCCATGTCCTCCCCAGAATGCGTATCTCATACGCCGAAAACCACCCCGATCAGGCCCGTTCTATCTCGACCAGGCAATCATAAAAGGTCGCCGCGCCGCCCATGTCGGCGACCGCCTGCGACGTGACTTCGTTGGCATTGCGGCCATCGGGCGAGAGTTTCTTCCACCACAC
>CABEAO010000315.1_pt1 | contig 11596 bp, 9 predicted proteins | sample 3132401 | NCBI WGS metagenome assembly CABEAO01 (sample SAMEA5534343, study PRJEB31848) | metagenome | biome: tundra; feature: field; material: soil | place: USA | collected 2013-05 | depth 0.45 m
GCCATGTTCTGCTTCAGTCCGGCATCGCGAAAATCCGACTTTTGGATCGCCGCGCGCAGCGAATCCAGCGACACCAGTCCGGTGGTGCGTGCGAACGCGCCCAGCATGATGGTGTTGGTGATCGAGCGCTTGAAAATGTCGAGCGCGATCGAAACGGCATCGCACAGCCCGACCGTCGCGACCTCGCGCGGAAGCTCGAAATCGCCCAGCGGTTTGGCCGTGGTCTGCACCAGCACGGCGCCGTCCTTGATGCCTTCGAAAACGTTCACCGCGCGCGGCACCGTCGGATCGATGCACAGGACGCAGTCGGGGTGATAGATGTTGGTCATCTGGCGGATCTCGCGCTCGTCGAAGCGGAGGTAGCTTGCGACCGGCGCGCCGCGGCGCTCGAAACCGAAAGAGGGCACGGCGACGACGAACTTGCCTTCGAGCACCAAGGCGGTGGCGAGGATGCCGCCCGCCAGCACCGCGCCCTGCCCGCCGCGGCCGTGGATGCGGATTTCGTACATGGTCTCTCCTCTTTGCGCTCGCCTCGGCAGGAGCCGGGGCAAGCCTCCTGTAAAACGAGGTTAGGCGCGAGGCAAGCATTTGTCAAATTGATGGAGAATATGATATACATTTAGTGTATGAATATGACAGACCTCGATCTGAACCTGCTGCGCGTCTTCGACGCCATCGCGACTGAGGGCAGCGTCACCGTCGCCGGCGAGCGCATCGGGCTGTCGCAGCCGGCCATGAGCAACGCGCTGGCGCGGCTGCGACAGCTATTTGACGACCCGCTGTTCGTGCGCACGCCGCGCGGCATGCGCCCCACGCCTTTCGCGCAGCAACTGTCGCAACCGGTGCGCGAGGCGCTGCGGCTGATCCAGGGCGCGCTGCAGCAGCACGCCGGCTTCGAGCCGCGCAGTTCCAACAACACCTTTCGCTTTTACATGTCGGACATCGGCGAGATGGTGTTCCTCCCCGGCTTGCTCGAGCGCGTCAAGCGCGATGCGCCCGGGGTCAAGATAGAAGTGGTGCGGATTCCGATCAAGGACATCCACGCTGCGCTGGAGGCGGGCGAGATCGACCTCGCGATCGGCTTCCTGCCCGGCCTGACCACGGGCATGCGCCAGCAGCCGCTATTCCGCGAGCACTATGTATGCATGCTGCGCGCCGATCACCCGGTCATCGGCGCGAAGATCAGCCTGAAGCAGTTCCGCGAAGCAGCGCATGTGCTGGTGTCCTACGCCGGAACCGGCCACCAGGTGATCGAAGAGACCTTCGTCGCGGAAGGCTTGAGCGCTCGCATCGCGGCGCGGGTGCCGCATTTTCTGGTGGTGCCGATGATCCTGGCGCGCACCGACCTCATCGTCACCGTTCCCTCCCGTGTCGCCGCCGTGTTCGCGCGGCTGGGCAACTTCAAGGTGCTCAAGCTGCCGCTGCACATGCCCAGCTTCGAAGTGCGGCTGCACTGGCACCAGCGTTTCCACCAGGATCCGGCCAACCGCTGGCTGCGCGAGGTGATGACCGACTTGTACGCCGAGCTGGCATAGAACCTGTGGCAAGAGCGGATCCGTCCGTAAATGCAGCGACCAAGGAATACATTCCAGCCGACCTTTGTATACTGTCAGGCGCATGGGGCGCAGGGCATCGCGCCTGTTCAATGACCGATATCTGGAGAAAACGATGAAAAGATCAGGAGCGTGCGCGCTGGTGCTGCTGGCGCTGTGCGCGGCAGGATCGGCGCAGGCGCAGAAGAAACCGGACATGACTTTCTTCGTCACCAGCGTGAACCCGGGCAAGGGCGCCGACCTCGGCGGGCTCGATGGCGCGGACCAGCATTGCCAGTCGCTGGCGGCCGCTGTGGGCGCGGGCGGGCACACCTGGCGCGCCTATCTCAGCACCACTGCCAGCGGCAAGACCCGCACGGTTAACGCGCGCAGCCGCATCGGCAAAGGGCCGTGGCGCAATGCCAAGGGCGAGGTGATTGCGCGCAACCTCGAAGAGCTGCACGGCGAGAACAATCTGACCATATTGCTTCGCGGCAAAGTAAGCGGCGTTGATCCACGGCGCCTTTGCGCGCGGAGGACGCAACCGGTTAATCCTTGACTGCCAGGATCTCCGGGCGACCCAGGCCAGCGCCATCCCGATAGTTTCTTGGGAGCGGACGCTCCAGTCGGAACTGCCGACTGCCTCTGCTTCTGATCGCAGGCTCCTGTTTCGGCCGACGCGCCTGCGATCGCCGTCGTCAGCCTCTTCGTTGATTATTGTCAAATTGTGGCGCAGCAGCAGAGTGAGAATTGCTCTGAAGAGCCTTCTCATCCACGGTCATCGACGAAAGGATTTCTGCCATGTCCACACTCTCGCATGGAACGGGGCCCTCGGCGGTCCTGTCCGATCATTTGCCACACGGTTCCATTCCCTGGCGCGCGCTGGCGCCCATCGCCATGACGGCCGTACTCGCCCTGATTCCGGCGCCGGAGGGGCTGCCCCAGCACGCATGGTATTTCTTCGCCATTTTCGCCGGTGTCGTCGTCGGTTTGATGCTCGAGCCGCTGCCCGGCGGCGCAATCGGCATCATCGGCGTCAGCCTGGTGGCGGCACTCGCGCCGTGGGTGCTGTACAGCCCGGCGGAACTTGCAAAGCCCGGCTTCAAGGCGCCGAACGCGGCGCTCAACTGGGCGTTGTCCGGATTTGCCAACAGCACCGTATGGCTCATTTTCGGCGCATTCATGTTCGCCATGGGCTATGAGAAAACCGGCCTGGGCCGGCGGCTTGCGCTGCAGCTGGTCAAGCTCATGGGGCGGCGCACCCTGATGCTGGGCTACGCCGTCGTGCTCACCGATACGCTGCTCGCGCCGTTCACGCCGTCCAATACGGCGCGCAGCGGCGGCACCATCTATCCGGTGATCCGCAACCTGCCCGCTCTGTACGATTCCAAGCCCAACGACCCGTCCGCGCGCCGCATCGGCTCCTACCTGATGTGGGTGGCCATTGCCGGCACCTGCGTCACCAGTTCGATGTTCGTCACCGCGCTCGCGCCCAATCTGCTCGCGGTGGAATTGATCAAGAAAACCGCCAAACTCGATATTGGCTGGACGCAGTGGTTTGTCGCCTTCCTGCCGGTGGGTGTCTTGCTGCTGATCCTGATACCGATTCTGACCTACTGGCTCTATCCGCCGGAAGTGAAGGAAGGCAAGGAAGTGCCGCAGTGGGCGGCCAAGGAACTCGGCACCATGGGCGGGATGAGCGGACGGGAAATGCTGCTCGCGGCGCTGGTGGTGCTCGCACTGGCGCTGTGGATTTTCGGCGGCGACGTGATCAATGCCACAACCGTGGCGCTGGTCGTCATTTCCTTGATGCTGCTGACCGCGGTCTTTTCCTGGGAAGACATGATCACGAACAAGGCGGCGTGGAACACTCTGGCGTGGTTCGCGACCCTGGTTGCGCTGGCCGACGGCCTGTCCAAGGTCGGGTTCGTGAAATGGTTCGCCGATTCCGTCGCCGCGCATATGGGGGGCTTCACCCCCGGCATGGCGATGGTCGCGCTGATCCTGGTGTTCTACTTCACGCACTACCTGTTCGCCAGCATCACGGCGCACACGACGGCGATGCTGCCGGTGATGCTGGCCGTGGGTTCCACCATTCCCGGCATGAACATGCTGCAGTTCGCGCTGTCGCTCGCTTTCACGCTCGGTTTGATGGGCATACTTACGCCCTATGCGACCGGGCCCAGCCCCGTGTACTACGGCTCGGGTTACCTGCCGACCGCGGACTACTGGAAGCTGGGAGGGGTTTTCGGCGTGCTGTTCATCGCCGTGTTCCTGCTGCTCGGCCTGCCGTGGATGGCGATGATGGGCTAGGAAAGCCCGGATTGCCCGGCCGTGGCCCGGTCGGCGGCTGCGCCCGCGCGCAGCAGCCGCCCCGGGCGCGCGCCGGTGGCTTGCCCCTCGTGCCATACCGCAACGCCGTTGACGATCACGTTGCTTATGCCGCGCGCTTGCTGCGTCGGCGCGTCGAAGCTCGCTGCGTCGCCAATCTCTGCGGCATCGAAGAGGGTGATGTCGGCCCAGTAGCCGGGCTGCAGCAGGCCGCGCTCCTTCAGGCCGAAATTGCGCGCTGTGAGCCCGGTCATTTTGTAAATCGCGGTCTCCAGTGGGAACAGCCCCAGGTCGCGGCAGTAGTGGCCGAGGACGCGCGGGAACGTGCCCCACAGCCGCGGATGGGGTTTGATATCGTGCGGCAGGCCGTCGGAGCCGACCATGGTTTCGTCGAACTGCAGGATGCGCTGCACGTCGGCTTCATCCATGGAGAAGTAGATCCCGCCGGCCGGACTCAAGCGCGCCACGGCTTCCTCCTGCGAGACGCCGAGCCGATCCGCCGCCAGTGCGAGGTCCATGCCGGCGAATTCCGGATGCGGTTTTGACCAGGTGATGAGGATGCGGCTGGAGAGCGCGATGCGGTCCGCGCGCAGTATGGTCGATGACGCCGTATAGGGATAGCAATCGAGGCATACGCTTTGTCGCTCACCCGCCGTTCGCAGCAGCGCCAGCGTTTCAACAGAGCGTCCAAAATTCTCCTGACCCACGACTTTATGGTGCGAAATGATCACCGGCACGCCCACTTCGCGCCCGATGCGAAAGGTTTCCTCCATCGCTTCGGCGATGCGGTCATCCTCATGGCGCATGTGCGTCACGTAGCGTCCGCCGTACTCCTTGAGCGGTTGTGCCACGGCGATGATTTCTTCGGTCGTGGCGTGCGCGGCTGGCGGATAGTAGGTGCCGGTCGAGAGGCCGATTGCGCCGGCGGCGAGCGCTTCACGTGCCATCGCTTGCATGCGGGCGGTTTCCCCGACCGTCGCTGCGCGGTCGAGCCGGCTCATCGCGGCGACGCGCAGCGTGGTATGGCCGACGAGGCAGGCGACATTGGTCGCCGCGGGCTGGCTGTCGAGTTCCTCCAGAAAGGAAACGAAATCCGGGAAGCGGAAGGCGCCGCCGTCGTCGATAAGATCGAGCGGCGGGGGCGGCGATGCGGCGACCAGCGGCGCGAGGCTGATGCCGCAATTGCCGGCGATGACGCTGGTCACGCCCTGGCTCACCTTGGGCGTCATCGCCGGATCGGAGCCCAGCAGGCGATCGTCGTGGGTATGCGCGTCGATGAATCCCGGCGCGGCGACTTTTCCGTCTGCGTCGATTTCATGGTCCGCGCTTGCCTGCCCGAGCTGGCCGATGCCGGCAATGCGTCCGCCGCGCACGCCGATGTCGCCGGTATAGCGCGGACGTCGCGTGCCGTCGATGATGGTGGCATTGCGGATCAGGAGGTCGTAGCGGAGGCTCATGCCTTGCACCCGGAAATAGTCGAGTCGATATTTTACGCGCTCGAAGCCTGGGCATGAGGGCGGATTGACGCAAACGGGGCGAACATGAAACGCGTACTGATCACCGAACCGTAATGTTTCGCCGGAGGTGGCAGTTAAACAGTCGCATTCCGGAATCGGGTCTGGTTACGCTACTCCGGCAGAATTGCGCTTGAACAGCGGCTTGATCCAGGCGATCAAGAGGGGCGCGATCAGGGCGATCGCTCCGACGGCGAGAATCGTTCCAGAAATGGGGCGATTTACGAAAACCGACAGGTCGCCCCGGCTGATCATCATTGCCTCGCGGAAACTTCTCTCCATCATCGGGCCGAGGACCAGGGCCAGTACCAGCGGGGCCAGATCGTATTTCAGCCGCCGCAGGAAATAGCCCAACAGGCCGAAGCCGGTCATGAGCCAGATGTCGAGCATCGAATTGTTGACCGAGTAGACCCCCACCAGGCACAGCAGCAGGACGATGGGCATGAGCAGATAAAGCGGTGTCCGGATAATGTTTGCAAACACGCCGACCAGGGGCAGGTTGAACACGAGCAGCATGAAATTGCCGATGTACATGCTGGCGATGACACCCCAGAAGAGGTCCGGCTTTTCGGTCATCAGCAGGGGGCCGGGGTTGATGCCATGGATCAGCAGCACCGCCATCACCACGGCCATCGCGGGCGTAAAGGGAATCCCCAGCGCCATCAAGGGGACATAGGCGGCGCCGACGGAGGCGTTGTTGGCCGCTTCGGGTCCGGCGACGCCTTCGATCGCGCCCTTGCCGAACTCACCGTGCTTGTCGAGCTTGCGCTCCACGGAATAGGAAACCATGGTCGAGATGACCGGCGAGGGGCCGGGGATGAGGCCGACGAAAAAGCCGATGAACGACCCCCGGATCATGGGCCAGAACGAGCGCTTCCATTCCACGAACGTGGGCCAGAGTTCCCGGAAACGGACCTTTTGCAGTTGCACCTGCCCCATCTTTTGCTCGGCGGTGACCAGCACCTCGGAGATGCCGAACAGCCCCATCGCGACGGGGAGGAAATCGATCCCCTGGGCCAGCAGAGGCTGGCGAAAGGTGTAGCGCATATATCCGGCCACGGTTTCCATGCCGACCGTTCCGAGGGCGAGCCCGAGGGAGATCATCAACAGCGACTTGAACAGGTTCCCTCCGGTGAGTCTGGACATGATCACGAGCCCGACCAGTGCGACCGCCAGATACTCGGCGGGCCCGAATTTGAGTGCCGCCATTGCCAGGGTAGGGGCCAGAAAACTCAGGCCGATCAGGCTGATGGTCCCGGCGACGAAGGAGCCGACGGCGGCGACGGCGAGGGCCGCACCGGCGCGGCCACGGCGGGCCATCTGGTAGCCTTCGATCACCGTGATCACGGAGGCGGCCTCGCCTGGGATGTTGAGCAGTATGGAGGTGGTCGAGCCGCCGTACATGGCGCCGAAATAAATCCCGGCGAACAGGATCATGCCGGCGGTCGGGTCGAAGCCGTAAGTCAGCGATAGGAGCAGCGCCATCGCACCCAGGGGGCCGAGGCCAGGCAGGATGCCGACGATGGTTCCTATCACCGCCCCGAGAAATCCGAAGAGCAGGTTGACGGGCGTCAATGCCACCGAAAAGCCGTGAATCAGTCCGCTAAAGAGGTCCATGCTGTTTCTTCCCTATCCGAGAACGTCTTCAAGAATTCCCATGGGCAGGGGAACCGCGAGCCAGATGACGAACGACACGTACGAAACCACAGTGATGATGGCCGCCATCGCCAGCGTGGGCAGCCACTTGCGGTAACCGAAGATGCGGATCGCAACTGCGAGGAAGGCGCAGATAGCGATCGGAAATCCAAGCGGTTTGAGGACGAGAATGTAGCCGATCAGCAGCGCCGTCAATTGAAAAGTTTTTGCGACGTTGCGCTCTTCCGAGTCGGCGGCATCCGCACTCGGAAGGGAGGAAGCCTCTGGCTTCTTTTCTCTCATCCTGGGCACGATTTCCTGCAGAAGGCACCCCAGCGCCATTGCAATCATGAATGCGCCGATGATCATCGGAAACAGGCCGGGCCCCGGATAGGCAAAACTGCCCCGCGGCATGCTCAGGGCCATGCTTTCATAGACCAGACCGACTGCGAGCATCAATCCGGCGAAGACTGCAGAACCTATATTCATCTGAGCATCTCCCTTGCAGACAACGGAACACCCCGATAAGACGCGAGGCTACGCATCACGCCCAGAACCGTTGCCTTGAGGAAGGGGCGCTATCGAAGGAAAACCTGCACGCGGGAAAGTCAGGAATTGACTTCCCCGCGTGCAGAGACGCTACTTCTTGGGTTCAGCGGCGTCGGGCGATTTGCCGTACTTGTCCCACAGGGGCCTGTAAGCAGCATCGAGTTTCTTCATATAGGCGGCATACTGTTCCGGACCCATGTAATCGGACGGAAAGGCCGTCGCCAGCGCGTTCGCCTTGAATTCATCGGTGCTCATGACTTGTTTGACCGCGTTGGCAAACGTGTCGATCACAGCTTTGGGCGTATTCTTGGGCATGGAGAAGCCCCGCGCCGAGCCGCTGGTGAAGTTATATCCCAGTTCCTTGAAAGTGGGAATGTCGGGCATGATCGGAGAGCGCTTGTCGGTCATGATCGCGAGAATTCGAAGCTTGCCCGCCCGCACCTGCGGATAGATGACGCCGAGGTTATTGGATGTGGCATCGACGTGGCCGGCCAGAGCGGCCTGCCAGGAAGGGCCGTCTCCCGGGAAGGGAACGATATTGACTTTGATGCTGGCCGCCTCTTCAAACATGTGCATCGCGAACCAGTCGTCTCCTGGCGCCGAGGCAACGCCCACGCTGAGGGCGCCCGGCTTGTCCTTGGCGGCTTTGATCACGTCCGCCACCGACTTGTAGGGACTTTCCGCGCGGACCGCAAGAACCCCCGGATCCGTCACCACATTCGCCACATAAGCGAGGTCTGAGGTCTTATAGGCGGTTTCGCGAACGTAGGTGTTGATTGGAATCATCGGGGTGCAGGAGACGAACACCGTGTAGCCGTCGGGTTTGGAATTGGCGAGTTCGGTGGCGGCGATGTCGCTGCCGGCCCCGGGCTTATATACCGGCACCAAGGTGGTCTTGAGCAGCTTTTCAACTTGTGACCTGACCATGGAGAGCATTACATCGCTCCCCCCGCCAGGGGCAAAGCCCATCAGCGTGTTGATCGGCTTGCGGGGATAGTCGACTGGCGCTGATTTTCCCTGGGCCAATGCGTTCGTTGCGAGAGCAACCGTCAGAACCGCGGCAACAGCACATGCAACTCTTTTGAACATGGAGGTTTCTCCTTCTAGCTTGCGTTAAAGTGATAAGAATTAGTTCAGGTGTTCTATGGTGCGCAGGTAGGCTTCGCGCGACGGCTTGAGGTGGCGCGCGCACAGGGTAACGAGACGCGTGCGGTCGCCTTCGCGCAGGGCGTGCAGGATTTCATCGTGCTGGCTGCGCGCCTGCTCCAGGTATTGCTGCGTGACCAAAGTGGTGAGGCGCACCGGGTGCGTGCGTCGCGCGAAATCGGCGATCGCCTCGACCAGTGCCTCGTTGCCGCACAGCTGGAATATGGCCGCGTGAAAGGCAAGGTTGGCGCGGAAGACGGCACGCACGTCGTTGCTCTTGATCGCCGCAGCGTGCTCGCGCTGGATCTTCTCGATCGGGGCAAGGAGGCGTGTTTCCACCGGCAGGGTAATCAGCTTGACGCAGTTGGTTTCAAGAATCTCGCGCACGGCATAGAGTTCGGTAGCCTCCTTCGCCGTGAGGGCGCGCACCTGCGCGCCGCTGTTCGGTTTGCGCATCACCAAACCGTCGCGCTCGAGTTCGGCGAGCGCCTGGCGCACGATATGGCGCTTGGCGTCGAAACGCTGCATCAATTCGTCCTCGACCAGACGCTCGCGCGGGTGGTAGGCGCGAAAGACGATGTCTTCCTCGATGCGGCGCACGATGTCCTGCACCGGCTGCGAGTCGGCTGCGCGCTTGCGTTTTGTAGGGCCAGGGGGCATCGCGTCCTAGGGTGTTTCCGTCTTGTCTTTCACCGATTTATCGCTTAAACTGCCGCCCAGATTATCAATAATGTCATTAATTAGCAAGCACGAGCTGCACCACGCAACCCGACGGAGGCATCGCTATGAGCGGCAACAAGAATGGACTGCACAAGGGGCTCACCACCTACGGCGACAGCGGCTTCTCGCTGTTTCTGCGCAAGGCCTTCATCAAAGGCGCGGGCTACACTGACGACGCGCTAGACCGGCGCATCGTCGGCATCGTCGACACCGGCAGCGCTTTCAACCCCTGCCACGGCAACAGCGCGCAGCTGATCGAGGCGGTCAAGCGCGGCGTGATGCTCGCCGGCGGCCTGCCGATGGATTTCCCCGTCATCTCGATCCACGAAAGCTTCGCCTCGCCCACGTCGATGTTTCTGCGCAATCTGATGTCGATGGACGTCGAGGAAATGGTCCGCGCCCAGCCGATGGACGCGGTGGTGCTGATCGGCGGCTGCGACAAGACCGTGCCGGCGCTGTTGATGGGCGCGGCTTCCGCGGGTTTGCCTGCGATCACGCTGGTGACCGGCGCCATGCTGACCGGCTCGCACGACGGCGTGCGCGTCGGCGCCTGCACCGATTGCCGCCGGTACTGGGGGCGCTTTCGCGCGCAGGAGATCGACGAAGCAGAAGTCGCGCGCGTGAACAACCAGCTGGTGGCGAGCGTCGGTTTCTGCTCGGTGATGGGCACGGCCAGCACCATGGCCTGCGTCACCGAGGGGCTGGGCATGATGCTGCCGGGCGGCGCGACGCCGCCGGCGGTGACCGCGGACCGCATCCGCATCGCCGAGCGCAGCGGCGCGACCGCCGTGGCGATGGCGAATTCCCAGCTGACGCCGGACCGCATCATGAGCGCCGGGGCGTTCGAGAACGCGCTACGGGTGTTGCTCGCCATTGGCGGCTCCACCAACGGCATCATCCATCTCACCGCCATCGCGGGCCGCCTCGGGATCAAGCTCGATCTGGACCGCCTCGACGCTCTGGGTCGCGACACGCCGGTACTGGTCGACTTGAAACCGTCGGGGTCGTACTACATGGAGGATTTCCACAAGGCGGGTGGCATGCCGGCGCTGCTGCGCGAACTGCGGCCGCTGCTGCACTTGGACGCGCTCACCGTCACCGGGCGCACCCTGGGCGAAGAGCTGGACGGCGCTGTCGTCGCTTTTCCGCAGGATGTGATCCGGCCGCTCGACCATCCGATCTATCCGCAGGGCGGCATCGCCGTGCTGCGCGGCAATCTCGCGCCAAACGGGGCGTTGATCAAGCAGTCGGCCGCCGACCCGAAGCTGTTCGAGCGCGAAGGCCGGGCGGTCGTGTTCGAATCGCTGGACGATCTCGCGGCGCGCATCGACGCGCCCGACCTCGACGTGACCGCGGACGATTTCCTGGTGCTGCAGAATGCCGGGCCGAAAAGCGGCTACGCCATGCCCGAGGCGGGCTACCTGCCGATCCCGACCAAGCTGTCGCGCGCCGGCGTGAAGGACATGGTGCGGATTTCTGATGCGCGCATGAGCGGCACCGCGTTCGGGACCATCGTGCTGCATGTGTCGCCCGAATCGGCCATTGGCGGGCCGCTCGCGCTGGTGAAGAACGGCGACCGCATCCGTTTGTCGGTGTCCGGGCGCAAACTCGAGCTGCTGGTCGACGAGGCGGAACTCGCGCGGCGGCGCAGCGCACACCGCCCGCGTGAAGTTGCGGCCGAGCGCGGCTACGCCAAACTGTACATGCGCAGCGTGCTGCAGGCCGAGGACGGTTGCGATTTCGATTTTTTGAGAAAAGCCTAGACTTCGCCGCAAAGCGCACTTTGCGAAATTCAACGAGAATTGACGCCCACCTTGTTCAAGCAAGCACAACGCAAACTGGAGAATTGAGCATGACCCAACGCATCACCGGCGTACTGTCCCCCGTCGTCACCCCGTTCAAGGCCGATTACAGCCCCGACACCGAGCGCTTCGTGCGCCAGTGCAAGTGGCTGGTCGCGAACAACGTCGGCCTGGCGGTGTTCGGCACCAATTCCGAGGCCAATTCGCTGGCCGCAGGCGAGCGCATGGAACTGCTGGAGAAGCTGGTGGAAGCCGGCGTCGATCCGGCGCGCATGATGCCCGGCACCGGCTGCTGCGCGCTTACCGACTCGGTGCGCCTCACGGCGCATGCGGTGAAGCTCGGCTGCGCCGGCGCGCTGATGCTGCC
>CABEAO010000323.1_pt1 | contig 11350 bp, 13 predicted proteins | sample 3132401 | NCBI WGS metagenome assembly CABEAO01 (sample SAMEA5534343, study PRJEB31848) | metagenome | biome: tundra; feature: field; material: soil | place: USA | collected 2013-05 | depth 0.45 m
GTGCGGCTCCGACTTCGAACCCGATCGGCAGCGGCAACACCTTTGTCGGCCTGAAGAGCAACAGCTGGGGCATGCTGACGATGGGCCGCTGGGACCTGCACTACGGCAAGGCTGGCGACGCCACGGCGGACAAAGCCGGCGCGCTGCAAGCCACCGCGATCTCGCTGTTCGATTATATCAATGGCTCCCCGATCGCGAACACGACCCGCACCCAGAACGTGGTGAAATACGACTCGCCTAACTGGAGCGGCTTTAATGCCACCCTCGCCTGGTCGGCGAACCCGGTTGGCAACACCGAAGCGGATATGATCAACCCCGCTCCCGCCGGTGGGTCTTCACGCAAAGGCGATGGCTGGAACTTCAACCCGTCCTACAGCAACGGCCCGTTCAACGTCGGCTACAGCTACTGGCGCGCGAAACCTGACGCTCCGGTCGCAGCTACGCTCGATCAGCGCGGCGACTCGCTCTACGGCGCTTACAAATTCGGCGGCTTCAAGGTCGGCCTGGCCTGGAACAGGTCGAGGCTGGAACAATCGATCACGGGCAACTTGTACGCCGAGCGCGACGCCTGGTCCATTCCGCTTAGCTACACCTGGGGTCCGAACAACATCGTCGGGCATTACACCGTTGCGCGGAATGTGAAGGATGCCGCTGGCTCAATAGGCGACTCCGGTGCGCGCATGGTCGCAATTGCCTACGTATATGACCTGTCCAAGCGCACTTCGCTGGCGGCGACTTATGCGCAGATCAGAAACGACGCGAACGCTAACTACAACTTCTTTACCAGCGCATCGCTCGGCAGCACCGACGCGGTTCCGGTGAATGGTGAAGACGCGCGCCTGTTCCAGTTGTCGATCAAGCACGCGTTTTAATCTGGTTTAACCGTCAGTTGTATCCAACGGGCGCCGCAAGGCGCCCGTTTTTTTGGTGCGCCAGGCAAGGCGCACCTACTTGATTGGACCGCTGGCTTGAACCGCTAAATTCGGCTTTGGGTTTTGTCGCGCAGGAGGACGTCGCTCCTGCCCCACACCCACCCGGATGACATTCGGCGAGCCGTCGAGCGCAGACCAACGTGTTGGCATTCACTTCAGCAGCTTCACCTTCAGGCCAACCACGCGTCTGAATCCCGCATCCCCGGTAAAGAACAAATGATTCGGCCCGAGTTGCAGGCAGCACGCAGCCTGCAGGGCATCAGGTACCCTGGATCCGTACTTGACGCGGATTGCCGTCGCCAGTTCCACTACGTCCTTTGACAACTCCACCCAGATCAGATCAGGCCGGACGAAGAAATTGTCAAACGCCGCCAGCGTGGCGTGCTCGTTGTTGCGCATCGGGCGAATTCGACATTCCAACCACGACAAACGGCTTACCGCTACTTGCAGGTTTGGGTACTTCCTGGTGGTTCTGGCCAGCTCCAACCGTATCCGACTGGCAAACGGCTCAGCGCCCTCCACCAGATAGATCAGCGCGCTCGCGTCGAAAAAGGCGATCAAGCTTTTCGCCACCCGTCCCGTTCGCGGCGGAGGGCAGTGTCGATGTCCGCCTTTTTTCGCGCTTTGGTACTTGGGTGGCTCAACAGCCACTGTAGGGCCGTCATGCCTGTCGGCGCCACCGCCTTGTCCTGCGCAAGCCGGGCGTACTCGTCCTCAGACAGCACCACAGCCGTCGGCCGGTTGCGCTTGACGATGTGGATCGGGCCGCGGCGAAGCCCCTCCTCAATGGCAGCCATACCACGGCGTTTGAGTTCGGCGGCGGTGAGGATATTCATGATAAACCTCAATCAGTACTGATTACGGTGCCAATAATGGCCTAACAAGTACTGTTCGTCAAGGCGAACCATTTGGCGCATCGCCTTGGCGGATGACATTGCACTTGATCTCCGGTATCCGGCTAAAATTAACATTGACGGATACAAACAATATCCACTGAGAGTCAATATTAACGGATACTAAGTCCGTCAAAAAAGAATAAGGCGGGCATCCATCCGCTACAATAGAATCTGCCATGTTCACCAACCTCGATAAACTCATCATCGAATTCGACAAGGCCCTGCGCACGCTCGCGGCCACGCCGGTGTCGGCGCGCCCTGTGCCCGGCAACGCGCTCGCCGAGGCGCAGCTCTCCGACGCCGAGAAGCGCCACGCCGCCGCGCTGATGCGTGTGAATCACTGCGGCGAGGTCTGCGCCCAGGCCCTGTACCAGGGCCAGGCGCTGTCTTGCGGCGAGCCTGCGGTGACGCAGGCGCTCGCGCAGGCGGCGCGCGAGGAGACCGAGCACCTCGCCTGGACCGCGCAGCGCGTCACCGAACTGGGCGGGCGCCTGAGCCTGCTCAACCCGCTCTGGTACGCGGGATCGCTCGCCCTGGGCTATGCCGCGGGCAGGTTCGGCACGCGCTGGAACCTGGGCTTTCTGGCCGAGACCGAACGTCAGGTCGAGACGCATCTGGAGGGCCATCTCGAGCGCCTCGCGCCACAGGATGCGAAGACGCGCGCCATCGTCCTGCAAATGAAACAGGATGAGAGCGCCCACGCCCGAACCGCCTATTCGCTGGGTGCGGCCGAACTGCCCGAGCCGGTGAAGCGCGCGATGCGCGCCTCCGCGCGCGTGATGACCCAGGCTTCCTACTGGGTTTGAGAGGACCTGCAAAAAATTGTCATTCTGAGGCCGCAGGCCGAAGAATCTGCTTTTTGCTCTCACTGAAAAGCAGATTCTTCGCTTCGCTCAGAATGACAAAATTGGAATTATTGGAAATTCCCTTAACAGCCTGTTCGCACGGACCAGCTAGCAATCACTCGGCCACGATCTCGTAGTCGTGCGTGATCTCGGCGGTCTTGCCCAGCATGATCGAGGCGGAGCAGTATTTCTGGTGCGACAGCTTGATTGCGGACTCCACCATGGATGGCTTGAGGTTCCTGCCGCGCAGCACGAAATGCATGTGGATGCGGGTGAATATCTTGGGGTCGGATTCGGCGCGCTCGGCTTTCAACTCGACGCTGCAGCCATTGATCTCCTGCCCGCTTTTCTTCAGGATCACGACCACGTCGTAGGCACTGCAGCCGCCGGTGCCGAGCAGCACCATTTCCATCGGCCGCGGGCCGAGGTTACGCCCGCCGCCTTCGGGCGCGCCGTCCATCACCAGCGCGTGCCCGCTGCCGGTTTCGGCGACGAAGCTCACCCCGTCGATCCACTTTACCCTGCATTCCATCATTCACGTCCTTCGAGTGCGTAATAAAACGAGGAGCTGTGTCTCCTCTCGCTGCCTCAGGCGAATGCCGTCAGAAAGTTGTTGGCAACGGCATGTTTGCAGAGGAGCCGGCATTGTAGCCCAGCCGTTCTGGGTTTGGTTTGACACACCGGCGCCTCTGACATACAATTACGCCCTTTTCCGCGAAGCCGTTTAGCCCATGAAAACTTTTTCCGCCAAGCCGCATGAAGTCAAGCGCGACTGGTTCCTGATCGACGCCACCGACAAGGTGCTCGGACGCGTCGCCACCGAGGTTGCACGGCGCCTGCGCGGCAAGCACAAGGTCATCTACACGCCGCATGTGGATACCGGCGATTTCATCGTCGTCGTCAACGCGGCCAAGTTGCGCGTCACCGGCGACAAGGCCGACGACAAGACCTATTATCGCCACAGCGGCTATCCCGGCGGCATTTCCCAAACCAGTTTCGGCAAGATGCAGGCGCGCTTTCCCGGACGGGCGCTGGAAAAGGCAGTCAAGGGTATGCTGCCCAAGGGCCCGCTGGGCTATGCCATGTTCAAGAAACTGAAGGTGTACGCCGACGGCGAGCATCCGCACGTTGCACAGCAACCCAAAGCGCTGGAGATTTAACCGATGGCTGAGACCAACTACAATTACGGCACGGGCCGCCGCAAGACCTCCGTGGCGCGGGTGTTCATCAAGCCCGGCAAGGGCAAGTTCATCGTCAACGACAAGGCGCTGGACGAATATTTTGCGCGTGAAACCGGCCGCATGGTGGTGCGCCAGCCGCTGGTGCTGACCGATCATCTGCAGACATTCGACATCAAGGTGAACGTCGATGGCGGCGGCGAATCCGGCCAGGCCGGTGCGGTGCGCCACGGCCTCACCCGCGCCCTGATCGAATACGACCCCGCGCTCAAGCCCGCGCTGTCCAAGGCCGGGCTGGTGACGCGAGATGCGCGCGAGGTGGAACGGAAGAAGGTGGGCTTGCACAAGGCGCGGCGTGCAAAGCAGTTCTCCAAGCGGTAACGCTAGCCCGAGGAAACACGACAAAGCCGCCCTTCGAGGCGGCTTTTGTTTTTTTGTGTGCGTATTTATCGACTGTTAGACTGGGAGCGCTCTGATTGAATCCGTGACGCAATCGGAGCTTCCTCTGACTTGGGGGATTTACGCCCCGAAGGAAGTCCCCTTGGGGGACGTCCCGAAGGTCTCGATCCCGCTTGAGGGGAAAGTCCCCTTGGGGGACAAGGGGGCCGGGTGTGGGAAGGGAAGGGTCCCACCCCTTCCCTAGGGCTCCCTTGTTCAGACCACCACTAGGCATCACCTACGGAGCTGGAGGATATGGTCAAGATCGGCGTGGTCGGAGGCACCGGATACACCGGCGTAGAGCTGTTGCGCATACTGGCGCAGCATCCGCAGGCTGAACTGCGCGCCATCACCTCGCGCAAGGAAGCGGGCATGGCGGTGAGCGAGCTCTTTCCCAGCCTGCGCGGTCACGTCGACCTCGCCTTCTCCGACCCCGCCACGGCTGCGCTGGATCAGTGCGACGTGGTGTTCTTCGCCACGCCCCACGGCGTCGCCATGAACGATGCCTGGCGCCTGGTCGACGCCGGGGTGCGCCTCATCGATATTTCCGCCGACTTCCGCATCCAGAACGTGGCCGAATGGGAGAAATGGTACAAGGTGAAGCACGCCTGCCCCGAGCTTATCCCGCAGGCGGTCTACGGCCTGCCCGAAGTCAACCGCGAGGCGATCCGCAAAGCGCGCATCGTCGCCAACCCGGGCTGCTATCCGACCGCGGTGCAGCTCGGTTTGCTGCCCCTGCTCGAGGCGCGCTCGGTCGATGCCGGGCACCTGATCGCCGACGCCAAGTCCGGCGTGAGCGGGGCGGGGCGCAAGGCGGAGACGCATATTCTGTTCTCCGAGGCCTCGGACAATTTCAAGGCCTACGGCGTGCCGGGGCATCGCCACGGCATGGAAATCGTCCAGTGCCTGACGCGGATCATCGGCAGCGAAATCGGCCTGACCTTTGTGCCGCATCTGACGCCGATGATACGCGGCATCCATGCCACGCTGTACGCGCGCATCACGCGCGAGCTCGATTTTCAGAAACTGTACGAGGAGCGTTACGCACGCGAGCCGTTCGTCGACGTGCTGCCGCCAGGCAGCCATCCAGACACGCGTTCGGTGCGCGCCGCCAACACCTGCCGCATCGCGGTGCATCGGCCCGAGGGTGGTGACACCCTGGTGGTGCTCTCGGTCATCGACAACCTGGTCAAGGGCGCTTCGGGCCAGGCGGTGCAGAACATGAACCTCATGTTCGGCCTGGACGAGTCGCTGGGCCTGCGCCAGGTGCCGGTTCTTCCGTAGTCGCTGCGATGCCGCTGAAACTGCTGAAAAAAATCCGCCAGCGCTTCGGCATCTCGGCGCCGCGCATGACGGTGAAGACCCATGTCGCCTGGTACTGGCGGATGCTCGGCCTCGTCGCGGTATTGTCCTGCTCGTTTGCCCTGGCGGCCTGGATCTACGATGCCGGCCGGCGCTTCGCCGGGTTCGACCGGAGCGAGGCGGAGCAGGAGTTGTCGCAGCTGCGCGAAAGCGTCGGCAGACTGACTCAGGAAACCGCTGGGCTGCGCGCCAGCGTCAACGCCAGCGAAAGCAAGCTGCAGATCGAGCGTGCCGCGCAGACCCAATTGGGGCGCCAGGTGAAGGTGTTGGAGGATGAAAACGCGCGGCTGAAGGAGGATCTGGCGTTTTTCGAGAACCTGATCCCGAGCGAGCACCGGGACAACACGCTGTTGATCAACCGCTTCCGGGTCGAGCCGGGGGCGCTGCCGGGCGAGTTCCGCTACCGCCTGCTGCTGTTGCAGGGCGGCCGGCGCGACAAGCCCTTCCAAGGTAATCTGCAACTGCTGGTGACCCTGCAGCAGGGCGGCAAAGATGCTATTATCACGCTCCCGGAAGAAGGGGCGGCCCAGGCTTATAAGATCAGTTTCAAGTACTTCCAGCGGGTCGAAGGCACGTTCCGGGTGGCGCCAGGCGCCCGCGTCAAGATGGTGCAGGTGCGAATTTTCGAAAGCGGCTCCACCCAGGCGCGGGCGACGCAGAGCTTCAACCTGTCTTAGAGGCTGTCACAAGGGCCTCGTGACAGCCTCTGGTTTAGGGGAGCGCGAGGGGATGCGCCCCGAAGGGAAGTCCCCTCGGGGGATATCCCCTCGCTTTGTCAGAACCTTAAGGAGGGTAGTCCATGTTCCGCAAGAAAGCGAACAAGCCGCAGAACCGCATCGACAGCCTGATCGGCGCCGGTACCAGAATCGAAGGCAACGTCACCTTCGCGGGCGGCCTGCGCGTCGATGGCGAGATCAAGGGCAACGTCGTTGCCTCGGGAGATCAGCCGAGCACGCTGGTGCTGAGCGAGCAGGCCCGCATAGACGGCGAGATCCATGTTTCCCACTTGGTGGTGAACGGGGCCATAAACGGGCCCGTACATTCCGCCGAATTTCTCGAACTTCAGGACCATTGCCGTGTCACAGGGGATGTGCATTACAATACGCTGGAAATGCACCTCGGAGCGGTCGTGGAAGGCCGGTTGGTGCACAGTTCCGGCGTGACCGAAAGCGGCAAGACGGTTGAGTTGAAGATTGCCTCGCGTAATTGAGCGCCAGCACGGTGGTTAGACTATTTTTAGGAGTAAGGACATGAACGCAGTAGCAGAGATGCCCGCCCCGTTGCTGTTCACCGACAATGCGGCGAACAAGGTGAAGGCGTTGATCGAGGAAGAGGGCAATAACGAGCTCAAGCTGCGCGTATTCGTCAGTGGCGGCGGCTGTTCGGGCTTCCAGTACGGTTTCACCTTCGACGAAGTCAAGAACGACGATGACACCGCGATGGAGAAAAACGGCGTCACGCTGCTGATCGATGCGATGAGCTACCAGTATCTGGTCGGAGCGGAAATCGATTACCAGGAAGGGCTCGAGGGCGCGCAGTTCGTGATCAAGAATCCGAACGCGACCAGTACCTGCGGCTGCGGATCGTCTTTTTCCAGCTAAGGCGCGAGACAAGCCGGTAAAACGGGAGCTGCGGCTTCCGTTTTTTTTGGCATACGCTGGTGGCTACGCCGGGTAAATTGCCCCGAGCACACGCTCGCCGCCGGCGCCGGTAACTGCCGCGAGGTTTCCCGGTCTGCCATCGAGCGTTTGTTTGGCCAACCAGGCAAACGCGATCGCCTCGACCCAGTCCGGGTCTATCCCCAGCGCCGCCGTGGTGGCGATGTGGCAACGGGGCAGATTTCGGCGCAGTCGCTCGAGCACGCTGAGGTTGTGCGCGCCGCCGCCGCAGACATAGAGTTCATCCGCTTGCGGGCAGTACTGCTCTACGGCGTCGGCGATCGAGCGGGCGCTGAGCTCGGCGAGCGTGGCCTCGACATCCTGCGGTGCCGCCCGCCGCATCGAGAATTTCTCCAGCCAGCCGGCGTTGAACAGATCTCTGCCGCAGCTCTTGGGCGGGCGCCTTGCGAAATACGGCTCGGCCAGCATCGCCGCCAGCGGCGCGGCCAGCACGGTTCCGCCTTGTGCCCAGGCCCCGGCGTCGTCGTGCTCTTTGCCTAGATGGCGCTGGATCCAAAGGTCGAGCAGTACGTTGCCCGGGCCGGTATCGAAACCCGTGACTACGCCCTGCGCTGGAAGATCGGTCAGGTTCGCGATGCCGCCGATATTGACGATGACACGATGCGCGGCGTCGGAGCCGAACACGGCGGCGTGAAAGGCCGGGACCAGCGGCGCGCCCTGGCCGCCGGCGGCGACGTCACGGCTGCGAAAATCCGCGACCACGCTGATGCCGGTAAGCTCGGCAAGCAGCGCCGGGTTGCCGATCTGCAAAGTGTAGCCGGCGTCGGGGCGGTGGCGAATGGTCTGGCCGTGGCAGCCGCAGGCGCGTATCGCCGCAGGCGACATGCCCGCCTGCTTGAGCAGCGCCAGGACCGCTTTGGCGTACAGGCGTGAGAGCTCATTGCCGGCCCTCGCGGCGCGATCCAGTTCGTTCGGCCCAGGGCTCTGCAGTGCATGCAGTTCCGCCTTGAGCGCCTCGGGAAGGGGCAGGTAGGCGGTGTTGATCAGGGCAGGACGGGGAGGTGCGAGCTCGATGAGCGCCGCGTCCACGCCATCCAGGCTGGTGCCCGACATCAGACCGACGAACAAGTCGCGCGCAGCCACGCGGGAGTATGTGCTTACTCGAGCAGCGCCAGATTGGTATTCTTGAGCAGGTTCAGTTCTGCTGCGAGGGGCGCGGACACGCTACTGAATGCCGCCAATTGCTGTGCGGGGATGGGCAGCGCTGCGGGCAGTGCGACCGTGAGCGGATTGCGCACCTCGTTGTTGACGCGGAATTCGTAATGCAGATGCGGCCCTGTGGCCCAGCCGGTCTGGCCGACGTGCCCGATCACGTCGCCCTGGTGCACCCTCGCGCCTTTGCGCAGGCCGCCGGCAAAACTGCTGAGGTGGGCATAGTAAGTGCCGAGGCCACCTTGGTGCCTGAGCATGATGACGTTGCCGTAGCCGTTCTGCTTGCCGACGAACTCGACTGTGCCGTCCGCGGTGGCTTTGACGTGGGTGCCGACGGGAGCGGCGTAATCGACGCCCTTGTGCGCGCGCCACTGCTGCAGGATCGGATGAAAGCGCATCGCGAAGCCGGAGCTGATGCGGGAAAACTCGAGCGGCGAGCGCAGGAAGGCCTTGCGCAGGTTCTTGCCATCGGGGGTGTAATAGCCGCCCTTGCCTTCGGCGTCCTGAAACCAGACCGCGCGATAGCTCTTGCCCTGGTTGATGAATTCGGCGGCGAGCAAGCGTCCGGATTTGATCGCGCGGCCCTCGTGATAGAACATCTCGTAGATCACGGTGAATTTGTCGCCGCGGCGCAGGTCGCGGTGGAAATCGATGTCGCCGGCGAAAACATCGGCGAGTTGGATGGCGACATTGTCCGAGAGGCCGGCCGCATCGGTGGCGGCGAAAAGCGAACTGCGAATCTCGCCGGACTTCATCCGCTGCTGCGGCGAGAGCGAGAGCTGTTGCTCGACCGCATTGAATTCCGCGCCCCGTTTGTCGAAGCCGATCAGCCGGCCCTTGTCGGTGATATAGCGCAGCGCGAGCAGGGTACCGTCTTCGGCGGTGCGCGCCTGCACCGTGGTGCCCGGGCGCAGCAACTGCAGTGAGCGTCCGGCCTTGATCCGGAGCAGGAATGCGCGCGCTTCCTCGTCGTTCACACCCAGGCGGGCGAGCAGGTCGGAAATGGTGTCGCCGCGCCCGAAACGCTCTTCGCGCCAGAACACCTGGTCGGCGTCAGCAGGCTGCTCGGAATGAGCGACATCCAGGTTTTCAACCACCGTTCTCGTGGGGATGAACGAGAACACGGTGTCGGGCGCGGTGCCGAAGGCGGCAACCATGCCAAGAAAAGGCAGGCTGCACAAAGTGACGATCCAGCGCAGACGGAGTTTTGATTCTCGCCGGCTGCCGAAGTGCGTTAAAATTCGTTTTTCGTGTTTATTCATCCGATTGGGCTTTTTTGGTCCGCCGCAAGTGTAGCACAGCCGATTTCTGGTGTGCCAGATACGGAGCGCAATGAATAGCAATGCAATTGAAGCCGCCATGCAGATCATCAAACGCGGCTGCGGCGAGCTGTTGGTGGAGGAAGAGCTGGCCGCGAAGATCAAGGCCGGCCGGCCGCTGCGCGTCAAGACCGGCTTCGATCCGACGGCGCCGGACCTGCACCTGGGGCATACCGTGCTCATCAACAAGATGCGCCAGTTCCAGGAGCTGGGGCATCACGTCATGTTTCTTATCGGCGATTTCACCGGATTGATCGGTGATCCCACCGGCAAGAACGTGACACGGCCGCCGCTGACGCGCGCGGAGATCGAGGCCAACGCCGCCACCTACAAGGCGCAGGTATTCAAGATTCTCGACGCGGACAAGACCGAGATCTGCTTCAACTCGAAATGGGGCGATGCGCTCGGAGCCGCAGGCATGATCAAGCTCGCGGCGACCTCGACCGTCGCGCGCATGCTGGAGCGCGACGATTTCGGCACGCGCTATAAGGCGAACCAGCCGATCGCGATTCACGAATTCCTCTATCCGCTGATGCAGGGTTACGACTCGGTGGCGATGCGCGCCGATATCGAACTCGGCGGCACCGACCAGAAGTTCAACCTGCTGGTCGGGCGCGAGATGCAGAAGCACTACGGCCAGCCGCCGCAATGCATCCTCACCATGCCGTTGCTTGAAGGGCTGAACGGCGTCGACAAGATGTCGAAGTCCCTCGGCAACTACGTCGGCATCAACGAGAAACCGGAGGACATTTTCGGCAAGCTGATGTCGATCTCGGACGATCTGATGTGGCGCTACATCGAATTGCTGTCGTTCGAGTCGATCGAGACGGCGGGCAAGTGGAAGCAGCAAGTCGCCGCCGGGCGCAATCCGCGCGACGTCAAGGTGGCGTTCGCGCAGGAAATCGTGGCGCGCTTCCATGACAAGACGGCGGCGGTGCGCGCGCTTGCCGATTTCGAAGCACGCTTTCGCCAAGGAGCGTTGCCGGAGGACCTGCCAGAGGTGAAAATCGCGGCCGAAGACGGCGGCCTGCCGCTCGCGCAGGCGCTGAAGCAGGCGCATCTGACCGCGAGCACCTCCGAGGCGATACGCATGATCGAGCAAGGAGGCGTCAAGCTCGACGGCGAGCGCGTCAGCGACCGCGGGCTCAAGCTCGCAAGAGGAACGGTTGCGGTGGCGCAGGTGGGCAAGCGCAAATTCGCGCGCATCACCGTCGTTTGAGCGCAGTCGTTTGGGTGGCGGTGCACGCCGCCGTTTCTGAAATATTCCGGTAAAACACTTGACCTCGTTCGCCGGCACTGTATAATCCTGCCTCTTTGCCCGACGGCCTCGGCCGCGGGTTTGCTCTTTAAAAATTTACAGCCGATAGGTGTGGGTGCTGGGTGTGGTGTAGAGGTACCTGGGTGATTGACCTGTGCGCAAGTGCGGGGGGATTGCCGGGGGTATTTGGGTGAAGGAGCCTGGATGCTTTTATTTTGCTGCGGGGCGAATAGCGCTGTGGTGGGATGGGGTACTGACTCGAACAGAACCACTTTGGTACTCACACATATG
>CABEAO010000324.1_pt1 | contig 11341 bp, 10 predicted proteins | sample 3132401 | NCBI WGS metagenome assembly CABEAO01 (sample SAMEA5534343, study PRJEB31848) | metagenome | biome: tundra; feature: field; material: soil | place: USA | collected 2013-05 | depth 0.45 m
ACCGCGTTCCGGCCGCTGACCGCGGCGCTGGCGCTATGCGGCGGCGAATATCGTCTGTCGGGCGTGGTGCGCATGCACGAGCGGCCGATCGGTGATCTGGTCGACGCATTGCGCGGCCTGGGGGCAAGTATCGACTACGCCGGCGTGGAAGGCTATCCACCTCTACATATCAGACCCGCATCCGTACGCGCGGTCGGCAAGGTCAGCGTGCGCGGCGACGTGTCGAGCCAGTTCCTAACTGCTCTGTTGCTGGCACTGCCGCTCACCGGACGGGAAACCACGATTGCGGTCGAGGGCGATCTGATTTCCAAGCCGTATGTCGAGATCACGCTCGGCACCCTGCGCCGCTTCGGCATAGAGGTGGCGCGCGACGGTTGGAAGTCGTTCACCGTACCGGCCGGCGCGCGCTACACGAGCCCGGGCGAGATCTGGGTCGAGGGCGATGCCTCGTCGGCCTCATATTTCCTGGCCGCCGGCGCGATCAGCGGCCTTAGCGGCGGCGGGCTGGTGCGCGTCGAGGGCGTGGGGCGCGCCAGCGTGCAAGGCGACGTGCGCTTCGCCGAAGCCCTGGAGCAAATGGGCGCGCGCATCGCCATGGGCGAGAATTGGATCGAGGCCACGGCGGGCGAGAAAGCGAAACGCGCCGGAAAACTGAAAGCCTTCGACGCCGACTTCAACCACATACCCGACGCGGCCATGACCCTGGCGGTGGCGGCGTTGTTCGCCGACGGCCCGTGCACCCTGCGCAACATCGGCAGTTGGCGCGTCAAGGAAACCGACCGCATCGCCGCCATGGCGACCGAGTTGAGAAAACTGGGCGCGACGGTGGAGGAGGGCAAGGACTGGCTGCGCGTGACCCCGCCCGCCGCGCTGCGCCCGGCCACTATCGACACCTACGACGATCACCGCATGGCCATGTGCTTTTCGCTGGCCGCGCTGGGCGGCGTGACCGTGCGCATCAACGATCCGCAGTGCGTCAACAAGACCTTTCCCGGGTATTTCGACGCGCTGGCGCGGATCTCGGGCTGAGCGTCGGCTGTCGCTTATGAATCAAAAAAAATTAATCGCGGAGGGCGCAGAGGTCGCAGAGGGAAAACGGCCCAAGAAAGGATTCTTGCAGCCCTCTGCGTCCTCCGCCTCCTCTGCGGTTCAATCCATGGTTGACATCCCGGTGATCGCCATCGACGGCCCGTCGGCCTCGGGCAAGGGCACGATTGCCGAACGAGTGGCCAGGGCGCTGGGCTTTCACTATCTCGACAGCGGCGCCCTGTATCGTCTGGTCGCGCTTGCAGCAGTGAAGGAGGCGACCCGGCTGGATGACGAAGCGGCACTGGCCCGGCGTGCGCTCCACCTCCACGTCACGTTCGAGGGCGGAGAAATATTCCTGTTTGGTCAGAAGGTTACTGAGGCTATTCGCAGCGAGGAGTGCGGCATTGGCGCTTCAAGGGTGGCGGCGCTGCCGGCGGTACGGGCGGCGCTGCTCTCGCGCCAACGGGCTTTCCGCCAGCCCCCCGGGCTGGTTGCCGAAGGCCGCGATATGACCACGGTGGTGTTTCCGGATGCAACGCTGAAGATTTTTCTTACCGCAAGCGCCGAAATACGCGCGGAGCGCAGATATAAGCAGTTGAAAGAAAAAGGAATCAATGCTAACATTCGAACCCTTTTGCAGGAATTGCACGAACGCGATCAGCGCGACAGCGCCAGAAGCGTAGCGCCCCTGCAAAAGGCAGCCGATGCCCGGGAACTCGATAGCACCGGTCTCGGCATAGAGGAAATAGTGCGCCAGGTACTTGATTGGTACCGGCAAAAGGTGGCGGGCTCGCAGACCCTGTGAGTCCGCCTTGTGTTTAACCAACCCCGTCCGCAAGGGCGGTGAATCAGGTAAATAAATCAAATGTCCAATCTTTCCCCCGCGGTCGCCTCCAACGAAGACAGTTTCGCAGCCCTGTTCGAAGAAAGCCTGACGCGCCAGGAAATGCGCATCGGCGAGGTGATCACAGCAGAAGTAGTCCGTGTAGATATGAATTTCGTGGTGGTGAACGCCGGACTCAAGTCCGAGAGCTTCATCCCGGTCGAGGAATTCCGCAATGATGCCGGCGAGGTCGAGGCCAAAGTCGGCGATTTCGTCAGCGTCGCCATCGAGGCCCTGGAAGACGGCTTCGGCGAAACGCGCCTGTCGCGCGACAAGGCCAAGCGCCTGTCTGCCTGGATGGACCTGGAAAAGGCCCTGGAAACCGGCGAGTTGGTTTCAGGCGTGATCAGCGGCAAGGTCAAGGGCGGCCTCACGGTCATGGCCAACGGCATCCGCGCTTTCCTGCCCGGCTCGCTGGTGGACATCCGCCCGGTCAAGGACACGACGCCGTTCGAAGGCAAGACCATGGAGTTCAAGGTCATCAAGCTCGACCGCAAGCGCAATAACGTGGTGGTATCGCGCCGCGCCGTGCTCGAGGCGAGCCAGGGCGAAGAGAGGCAGAAGCTGCTGCAGACCCTGTCCGAGGGCACGGTCGTGAAGGGCATCGTCAAGAACATCACCGACTACGGCGCGTTCGTGGACCTGGGCGGCATCGACGGCCTGCTGCACATCACCGACCTCGCCTGGCGCCGCGTCAAGCATCCGTCCGAGGTGCTCAACGTGGGCGACGAGGTCACGGCCAAGATACTCAAGTTCGACCAGGAGAAGAATCGCGTCTCGCTCGGCATGAAGCAGCTCGGTGAAGACCCCTGGGTGGGCCTGTCGCGCCGCTACCCGACCGGCACGCGCCTGTTCGGCAAGGTCACCAATCTCACCGACTACGGCGCGTTCGTCGAGGTCGAGCAGGGCATCGAGGGCCTGGTGCACGTGTCCGAGATGGACTGGACCAACAAGAACGTGCATCCGTCCAAGGTGGTGCAGCTCGGCGACGAGGTCGAGGTCATGATCCTCGAGATCGACGAGGAGCGCCGCAGGATTTCGCTGGGAATGAAGCAGTGCCTGCCCAACCCGTGGGGAGAGTTCGCCATCAACTTCAAGAAGGGCGACCGGGTCAAGGGGCAGATCAAGTCGATCACCGATTTCGGCGTGTTCATCGGACTGCCCGGCGGCATCGACGGCCTGGTGCATCTGTCGGACCTGTCCTGGAGCACCACCGGCGAGGAGGCGGTGCGCAACTACAAGAAGGGCGACGAAGTCGAGGCGGTGGTGCTGGCGATCGACACCGAGCGCGAGCGCATCTCCCTCGGCATCAAACAGATGGACGGCGACCCCTTCACCAATTACATCGCCACGCATGAGAAGAACAGCGTGGTGCAGGGCACGGTGAAGTCGGTCGACGCCAAGGGCGCGGTGATCGCGCTGGAGGGCGACGTCGAGGGTTACCTGCGCGTATCCGAAGTGGCGCGCGAGCGCATCGAGGACCTCACGCACCACCTCAAGGAAGGCGATGCCGTGACGGCGATGATCATCAATATCGATCGCAAGAACCGCTCGATCAACCTCTCGATCAAAGCCAAGGATATGGCCGAGGAGCATGACGCGATGCAGAAGCTGCAGAGCGACACCGCCGCCAGTTCCGGCAGCACCAGTCTTGGAGCGCTGCTGAAGGCGAAGCTGGACAACAAGAACTCTCAGCAATAAAAGGGGCAGGTGAGATGACCAAGTCCGAATTGATCGCCAGGCTGGCGGGACGCTATCCGCAACTGGTTGCCAAGGACGCCGAGTTCGCGGTCAAGACCATACTCGATGCCATGACCCTGAGTCTGGTCAAGGGCCAGCGCATCGAAATTCGCGGCTTCGGCAGCTTCGGGCTGAATTATCGCCCGCCGCGTACGGGCAGGAATCCGAAATCGGGCGACAGGGTCCAGGTGCCGGAGAAGTTCGTGCCGCACTTCAAGGCCGGCAAGGAACTGCGTGAGCGCGTGGACTCGAATTAGCGCGCGGGCGGCAAGCGGAAACAAGCGGCATGTTTTCGATGCCGCTTGTTTTTTCTGAGGCGATCGGGATATGCGCGCTCTCGCCTGGACCCTGCGCATCATCCTGTTTCTGGCGTTGTTTCTGTTTGCGCTCAAAAACACCGATAGCGTCAGCCTGCGCCTGTATTTCGACCAGGTATGGCGGGCCCCGCTGATCCTGGTGCTGCTGGTGTTCTTCGCTGCGGGCGCCGTGATGGGCGTGCTGGCCACGCTGGCCACGGTGTTCAGGCAGCGGCGCGACATCGCGAGGCTGCAGCGAGAATTGCGCAACCGTCCCCGCGACGATAGCCCGGAGCCCCCGGTCGCCGACGGCGGCATCAACTCGCAGCCCGGAATCTAGATCAACGGCATGGAATTCGAATTCTGGTGGTTGCTCGCGTTTCCACTGTTCTTCGGCCTGGGCTGGCTCGCCGCGCGCATCGATATCAAGCACCTGGTGTCGGAATCACGCTCGCTGCCGCGCTCCTATTTCAAGGGGCTCAATTTCCTGCTCAATGAACAGCCCGACAAGGCGATCGAGGCCTTCATCGAAGTGGTCAAGATCGATCCGGAGACCATCGAGCTGCACTTTGCGCTGGGCAACCTGTTTCGCCGCCGCGGTGAAACCGAACGCGCGATCCGCATGCACCAGAATCTGCTCGAGCGCGGCGATCTGGGCCAGGAGCAGCGGCTTGCAGCCCTGTTCGAGCTGGGACAGGATTATCTCAAGGCGGGATTGCTCGACCGTGCCGAGGAAGTGTTCGTCAAGCTGCGCAACACGCCGCATCGCGGCGCTGCGTTGAAGGCACTGCTCGACATCTATCAGCAGGAGAAGGATTGGGAAAAGACCATAGGCGTCGCAACCGAGCTCGGCGCCGAGCTGGGCCAGCCATGGAACAAGGAGATCGCGAACTATTACTGCGAGCTCGCGCTGATCGAGACCACCCATTCGCGCACCGACGCGGCTCTGGCGTATCTGGAGCGGGCGCTCAAATCCAATCGCAAGTGCGCGCGCGCCAATCTGCTGCTGGGCGACATCCACGCGGCGGCGGGCGATCACGCAGCGGCGATCGAGGCGTGGAAGCGCATCGAGCAGCAGAATCCCGCCTACCTCGCTCTGGTGGCGCAGCGGCTGCTCGAGAGTTACCGCGTGCTGGGCAAGCAGGACGAAGGGCTGACCCTGCTGCGCGGCTTCCTCGCCAGTTCGCCCTCGCTCGACCTGCTCGACGTAGCCTTCCAGTCGACGCTGGAGGCGCAAGGGCCGGAGGCCGCGCACCGGCTGGTGCGCGACGAGTTGCGCCGTAACCAGACGTTGCTCGGTCTGGACCGGCTGCTCGACGCGGAACTGCTGGTGGTCCGACCGGAGCGCCGCGGCGACGTGCAGCTGGTCAAGAATCTGGTGCACAGCCATACATTGCGCCTCGCGCGCTACCGCTGCGAAAACTGCGGCTTCAAGGCGCGCCAGTTCTACTGGCACTGTCCGGCCTGTGGCGGCTGGGAAACCTATCCGCCGAGGCGGACGGAAGAATTTGATCTGGCCCCGTGAGGGAGTGAGAATTAGCGAGACCTCTAGCAATTGTCATTCCGAGGCCGCCCCCCCAGGAGGACTTTCCCCTCAAGGGGGATCGAGACCTTCGGGGCGCAGGCCGAGGAATCTGCTTCTTACGTCCTACGAAAAGCAGATTCCTCGCGAAGTTTATCCTCGGAGGGGGACTCGGAATGACAGAATTGGAAAGTTTTGAGATGCCTCAAATATTGTTCGGAGCGTAAATTGAAAATCACAGTGGTTGGTACCGGATACGTAGGTTTAGTCAGCGGCGCCTGCCTTGCAGAAGTCGGCAACGACGTGCTGTGCCTGGACCTGGACCCGAACAAGATCAAGATCCTCAATGACGGCGGCATCCCGATCTACGAGCCGGGACTGCAGGAAATGGTGAATCGCAACCACAAGGCCGGGCGCTTGGCGTTCACGACCGACATCGAGCAAGGGGTTGCATTCGGCACGGTGCAGTTCATTGCGGTGGGGACGCCGCCCGCCGAGGACGGCTCGGCCGATCTTCAGCACGTGCTCGCGGCCGCACGCAACATCGGCCGCCACATGCGTGATTACCGTGTGGTGGTGGACAAGTCCACCGTGCCCGTGGGGACGGCCGACAAGGTGCGCGCCGCGATTGCCGGCGAGTTGAAGCAGCGCGGCGCCGACATCGCCTTCAGCGTGGTGTCCAACCCGGAATTCCTCAAGGAAGGCGCCGCAGTCGAGGATTTCATGCGTCCCGAGCGCATCGTCGTCGGTAGCGATGACGAGCGCGCCACGCTCGTCATGCGCAACCTGTACGCGCCGTTCCAGCGCAATCACGAGCGCGTGATCGCCATGGACGTGCGCTCGGCGGAACTGACCAAGTACGCCGCGAACGCCATGCTGGCGACGCGCATTTCCTTCATGAACGAGCTCGCCAATCTGGCGGAGCGCCTGGGTGCCGACATCGAGCAGGTACGCCGCGGCATCGGCGCCGATCCGCGCATCGGCTACCATTTCCTGTATCCGGGGGCAGGCTACGGCGGCTCCTGCTTTCCGAAGGACGTGCAGGCGCTGATGCGCACCGCCGGCGAGGCCGGCATGAAGCTGCTCATCCTCGAGGCGGTGGAGCAGGCCAACGCCCTGCAGAAACAGGTGCTGGCGCAGAAAATTCTCAAGCGCTTCGGCAACGACCTGAAAGGCCTGAATTTCGCCCTCTGGGGATTGGCGTTCAAGCCTAATACCGACGACATGCGCGAGGCGTCGAGCCGGGTGCTGGTGGCTGAACTGCTCGAGCGCGGCGCAAGCGTCACCGCCTACGATCCCGTCGCCATGGACGAGGCGCGGCACATCTACAAGGCCGAGAGCCGCGTGCGGTTTGCCGACTCTCCGATGGCGGCGCTCGAAGGCGCCGATGCCCTGGCGATCGTGACCGAATGGAAGGAATTCCGCAGCCCGGATTTCCAGCGGGTGAAACAGGTTTTGCGCACGCCTGCCATTTTCGACGGGCGCAATCTGTACGATCCGGCCGAAGTCAGGCAGAACGGTCTGGAGTACTATCCGATCGGAAGACTGTAAGGCGAGAGTTGTAGGGTGAGAGACGAGGCGCGAGTGGATTTGGGACTGAAATTGAAGTTGCTGCCGGATTTGTCCAAGGCGCGGCTACTGGTGGTCGGCGACGTGATGCTGGACCGCTACTGGTTCGGCGAGGTAAGCCGTATCTCGCCCGAGGCGCCGGTGCCGGTCGTCAAGGTCGAGCGCACTGAAGAACGTCCGGGCGGTGCTGCCAACGTCGCGCGCAATGCGACGGCCCTGGGTGCGCGGGCAACGCTGTTGTCGGTGGTCGGCGACGACGAAGCCGGCGCGCGGCTGCGCGAGTTGCTCGAGGCCGAGCACGTTGTTGCCAGCCTGCATCGCGATCCGAGCATTCCCACCACGGTTAAGTTGCGCGTCATCGGCCGGCATCAGCAGCTGCTACGCGTCGATTTCGAGACCCCGCCGACCCGTGAAGTACTGGCCGACAAGCTGGCCGATTTCCAGATGCTGCTGACAGATTGCGACGTCCTGGTACTGTCCGATTACGGCAAGGGCGGGCTCACGCACATAGCGCAGATGATCGAGCTGGCTCGTGCCGCAAAAAAGATCATCCTGGTCGATCCCAAGGGCGACGACTATTCCCGTTATCATGGCGCGAGCATCGTTACACCCAACCGCGCCGAACTGCGCGAGGTGGTGGGGCGCTGGAAAGACGAAGATGACATGACCGCGCGGGCGCAGGCACTGCGACGCGAACTTGGCGCCGAGGCGCTGCTGGTCACGCGCAGCGAGGAAGGCATGAGTTTGTACCAGGAGAGCGGCGTGCTGCATGAGGCTGCCAGGGCGCAGGAGCTTGCCGACGTGACGGGTGCCGGCGATACCGTTATCGCAGCCCTCGCGGCGATGTTGGCGACCGGTGCGGCGCTGCCCGAAGCCATGCATGTGGCAAATCGCGCTGCAGGAATCGTTGTCGGCAAACTAGGCACCGCCGTGGTCCATCGCGAAGAACTGCAGGCGGCGTTGGCACAAGACTGACGGGGTGTTTCAGAATAACTGAAACACCCCTGAATTAGGGGAGCATGAGGGGAGGTATCCCCTCATCTCGTAACAGGCACTGAGAGGAAAACATGTACTACGTCGTCACCGGCGCAGCCGGATTCATCGGATCGAACCTGGTCAAGGCGCTGAATGAGCGCGGCGAGACCGACATCATCGCGGTGGACAATCTCACCCGCGCCGACAAATTCAGGAATCTGGCCGACTGCGAGATCGCCGATTTCATCGACAAGCGCGACTTCGTGGTGCAGCTCACCGCCGGGGAGTTCGAGGGCGCGATCGAGGCGATACTGCACCAGGGAGCCTGCTCCGACACCATGGAGACCGACGGGCGCTACATGATGGAGAACAACTACCGCTACTCGGTGGCGCTGCTCGACTATTGCCAGGAAGAGGAAGTGCCGCTGCTGTACGCCTCGTCCGCGTCGGTCTACGGCGCCGGCACGGTGTTCCGCGAGGCACGCGAATGCGAGGCGCCGCTCAACATCTACGGCTATTCCAAGTTCCTGTTCGACCAGGTGGTGCGGCGGCGCCTGCCCGATGCCGACAGCCAGATCGCGGGCTTTCGCTATTTCAACGTTTACGGCCCGAACGAGGCGCACAAGGGGCGCATGGCCTCGGTCGCCTTCCATTTTTTCAACCAGTTCCGGAGCGAGAAGCGGGTCAAGCTGTTCCAGGGCTGGGACGGCTACGCCGACGGCGAGCAGAAGCGGGACTTCGTCTCGGTCGAGGATGTGGTCGAGGTGAACCTGCATTTTCTCGAGCGGCCGGCGCTGTCCGGAATCTTCAATCTGGGCACCGGCCGCGCGCAGAGCTTCAACGACGTCGCCGTAGCCACGGTCAACGCCTGCCTGCGCGCCGAAGGCCAGGCTGCGCTCACGCTGGATGAGATGCGCGCGAGAAACATGATCGAATACATCGTCTTCCCCGATGCGCTCAAAGGCAAGTACCAAAGCCATACCGAAGCCGATAACGCCATGCTCCGCCGCGCCGGTTATGCCGATCCTTTCCTGACGGTGGAACAGGGCGTGTCGCGCTATTGCGAGCAGCTGCTCGATCAGGAAGGCAGGAGGAGCGGAGAGTGAGGGATCCATATACGGGAATGCTATTCCGCGATAACGCCGGCGCAATAAAATGACATGAAACAAGCCACCTACCCGAGTATCGAAGACACCATAGGCAATACGCCGCTGGTGCGCCTGAAGCGCATCCCCGGCGCCGCCAACGACAAGAGCGGCAACCTCATCCTGGCGAAGCTCGAGGGCAATAACCCGGCGGGCTCGGTCAAAGACCGGCCGGCGTTGTACATGGTCGTGCGCGCCGAGCGGCGCGGCGCGATCAAGCCGGGCGACACCCTGATCGAAGCGACCAGCGGCAACACCGGCATCGCGCTCGCCATGGTGGCGGCGATGCGCGGCTACCGCATGGTGCTCGTCATGCCCGAGCACCTGTCGGTGGAGCGGCGCCAGACCATGCGCGCCTTCGGCGCCGAAATCATGCTCACGCCGAAGGCGGGCGGGATGGAAGGCGCGCGCGACCTGGCCGAGAAAATGCGCGGCGAGGGCAAGGGCGTGATCCTCGATCAGTTCGCCAATCCGGACAACCCGCTTTCCCATTACGAAGGCACCGGACCGGAAATCTGGCGCGATACCGCCGGCAAGGTCACCCACTTCGTTTCCAGCATGGGCACCACCGGGACCATCATGGGGGTGTCGCGCTTCCTCAAGGAGCAGAATCCGCGGATCCAGATCGTAGGCTGCGAGCCGACCGAAGGCTCGCAGATTCCCGGCATCCGCAAGTGGCCCGAGGCCTACCTGCCGCGCATTTACGACGCTGCGCGCGTCGACCGGGTCGAGTCCGTGAGCCAGGCCGAGGCCGAGGAGACGACGCGCAGAATGGCGCGGGAAGAGGGAATTTTCGCCGGCATCTCATCGGGCGGAGCCATGTTCGTGGCGCTGCGCGTCGCGGCCGAAGTGAAAAACGCGGTCATCGTCTCCATCGTCTGCGACCGCGGCGACCGCTATCTTTCCACCGGCATTTTCCCGGATTGAACCGGTGGAGGTTAACCGCAGCGGACGCAGAGGCCGCGGAGGAAACCTGGTTTGCTTTTTCGTCCTCTGTGTCCCCCGCAGCAAATAATCTGTCTTGAGCGATAATTCAGACGCAGCGAAAGAATTCCATGACTCCCGTCCTCGCTTTCGACATCGAAACCGCGCCCGACTGCGACGGCTTGCGGCGGCTGTACGATCTGGATCCCGGGCTCTCCGACAAGGACGTGGCGGAGATCGCTTTTCAGCGCCGCCGTGCGGCCTCGAACCACGATTTCCTGCAGTTGCACCAGCACCGCGTCATCGCCATCGCCTGCGCGCTGCGCGAAGGCGACGGCGTCCGCGTCTGGTCGCTGGGCACGCCCGAGGACACTGAAGCCGAGCTGATCCGGCGCTTTTTCGACGGCATCGAGAAATACACGCCGCAGCTCGTTTCCTGGAACGGCGGCGGGTTCGACCTGCCGGTGCTGCATTACCGCAGCCTGGTTCACGGAATTTGCGCGCCGCGCTACTGGGACCAGGGCGAGGATGACCGCGACTTCAAGTGGAATAACTACATCAGCCGCTATCACGCGCGCCATCTCGACCTGATGGACCTGCTCGCGCTGTACCAGCCGCGCAACAACGTGCCGCTGGACGAGATGGCCAAGCTGATCGGCTTCCCGGGCAAGCTCGGCATGGACGGCTCGCAGGTGTGGGGCGCCTACCTGGGCGGGAAGCTGCGCGAGATCCGCAGCTACTGCGAGACCGACGCCGCCAACACCTATCTGCTGTATCTGCGCTTTCAGTTGCTGCGCGGCGTGTTTGACGCCGCGCAATACCAGCGCGAGGTCGAACTTTTGCGCGGCACGCTCGCCAAGTCTGCCGACGCGCATTGGCGCGAATTCCTCCAGGCCTGGAAATAATCGATGCCGGTTGTGGTTGAATCGCTGGATCGCGAGGGGCGCGGCATCGCGCGCGTCGAGGGCAAGGCGATATTCATCGACGGCGGCCTGCCGGGGGAGACGGTGTCCTATTCCTCCTACCGCAAGAAGCCGAATTACGAACTGGCGTCCGTCACTGCGATACATGACGCCAGCGCGGCGCGCGAGCTGCCGCGCTGCCGCTATTTCGGCGTCTGCGGCGGCTGCAGCATGCAGCATCTGGAGCTGCATTCCCAGGTGGCGGCGAAACAGCGCGTGCTCGAAGACAGCCTGTGGCATATCGGCAAGGTAAGACCCGAGCTGCTGCTGCGCCCGATCTACGGCCTCGCCTGGGG
>CABEAO010000325.1_pt1 | contig 11282 bp, 10 predicted proteins | sample 3132401 | NCBI WGS metagenome assembly CABEAO01 (sample SAMEA5534343, study PRJEB31848) | metagenome | biome: tundra; feature: field; material: soil | place: USA | collected 2013-05 | depth 0.45 m
CGTACGATCTGGTGGGCCTTCGGCCACTCCTCGCAGCAGATCAACGTCGCGGCGCACATTTCGATCTGGTACGCCATCGCCGCCATCTGCTTCGGCGCCAAGCCAATGTCCGAGCGCGTGAGTCGCGGCGCCTTCCTGCTCTACATCCTGTTCCTGCAACTGGCGAGCGCGCATCACCTGTTGTCGGACCCCGGACTGAGCACCGAATGGAAGGTGGTCAATACCAGCTACTTCATGTACTTCGCCGTGCTCGCTTCGATGATCCACGGCCTCACCATTCCCGGCGCCATCGAGGTGGCACAGCGCAAGAAAGGATTCACCAAAGGCCTGTTCGAATGGCTCAGAAAAGCGCCGTGGGGCAATCCGGTGTTCTCCGGGATGTTCATTTCCCTGATCGGCTTCGGCTTCCTCGGTGGAATCTCCGGCGTGATGATGGGCACGGAACAACTGAACATGATCATCCATAACACCATCTACGTCCCCGGCCACTTCCATGCCACGGTGGTGATCGGCACCACGCTTTCGTTTATGGCGCTGACCTATTTCCTGATACCGGTATTGTTCAAGCGCGAAATGATCAACCCGGGGCTGGCGAAGCTGCAGCCTTACCTGTTCGGCCTGTCGATGTATTTCTTCGTGCTGGTGATGATGGGGGCAGGAACCCTCGGCGTCCCGCGCCGCCACTGGGACATGGCGATGGGCGGCTCGCCGCTTGCCTACGAATTTCCCGGCGCCGCCTACCTGATGATGGGGCTGGTCGGAGTGGCGGGCGTAATGGCCATCACCGGCGGGGCAATCTACATTTACATTACCGTCGGCTCGTTGCTCTGGGGCAAGAAACTAGACGCCGGCGCACGCAGCGACCAGCCGGTACCGATTCCGGTCACCCCATCCGCGGTCGCGCTCCAGGGGCATGGATCGGCCGGCTTCGCTGCGCCGGGCACATTCGCCCTGGCGACAGTGTTCCTGGTGGCATTCGTGCTGTATTACTTCATCAACTGGAAGTATCTGTCCCAGGTCTGGGGTCTCAGTTGAGGCCCTGCCGGAGATGGCCACGGTAATGCATCGATCGGAACGGCGATGTTTCGGCCGATTGCACGCGTTGCCGTAACACGTGGATCGAACACAGGCAGGCATGAACACAATGCTACGCGGCAATGACACCGCGCAACTTGCGCGCAGGATCCTGGGGCTGTTCAAGCTGCGTATTGGTTTTGTCATCATGATCACCGCCTTGGCCGGCTTCGCCGTCACCCCCGGGGCCGGGCCTGGCGGGATCCCGCTCGCGGTGCTCGCGCTCGCCGTGCTGATCGCCTCGGCGAGTGCAGGCGCGTTCAATCAGTATGTCGAGTACGACACCGACCGGCTGATGCTGCGCACCCGCGGCCGCGCCTTCGCTACCGGCGAGCTGCGCCATACGCCGGCATGGCTGGCGCTGATTGGCATCCTGCTTGCAGGATCGGTCGCGGCGGCGTGGTATGCGACCAATCCGCTCGCCGCACTGTACGTTTTCCTCGGCGCATTTTTCTACGCCGTCGTCTATACCGTCTGGCTCAAGCGCCGCACCTGGCTCAACATCGTCGTCGGCGGGCTGGCGGGGAGTTTTTCCGTGCTCGCCGGCGCTGCGGCGGCCAATCCAGAGTTAGGCGCGGTGCCGCTCCTGCTCGCGCTGGTGCTGTTCCTGTGGACACCGCCCCATTTCTGGAGCCTTGCCATCGCCAACAGTTCCGACTACGCAACGGCGGGCGTGCCGATGCTGCCGGTGGTCGTCGGGAATGCACGCGCGGCGCAAATCGTATTCGCCAGCACCCTCGCGCTGGTCGGCGTTTCGCTGCTGCCTGTCTTCTTCGGGGCGGGCCTGATCTATTTCGCTGGCGCCCTGACCGGCGGTGCCCATTTCATTCGCAAAGCGTGGCAACTGGCGCGCGCGCCCAGCCGCAAGACGGCGATGAGTTCGTTCCACGCGTCGCTGGCTCAACTGAGCCTGTTGCTCTTGGCAGCGATGACCGACGCGCTGCTATTCTGAGCAGGAACAGCTTGCGCCCGATTGCCGCGACCGAGCCCGGAACGGGATCGGTTCGTCAACCTATGCAGCCTACCCGAGCGCAATTCTTGGCGGCTTACACCGGCCCTGCTGCTCACGGCCGGTGGCGCCGCCTTTACGCCGACGCAATGCTGGCAATATTCTGTTGCGTGGCCGTCCCTGCCGCGGCGTTGGAAGGCGCTGCGCCGGGCGCGGCCGTCGCGCCGGCGTTCGCTCCCGCCCTGGACCAGACTGCCGCCTTGCGTGGCAGCCAGGCCGCAGTGGGGCGCGCCATCGGCGACTACACCCTGCAGGACCGCGAGGGCCGAGCCATTCGCCTGTCGAGCTACCGCGGCAAACCGCTGCTGGTGAGCTTCATTTACACCGGCTGTTTTCGGGTCTGCCCGACGACCACCCGGGCGCTGCAAAAGGCAGTTTCGGTCGCGCGGGATGCCCTCGGCGACGGCCGGTTCAATGTGATCAGCATCGGTTTCAACCAGCCGGCCGACTCGCCGCAGGCGCTCAAGTCCTTCGCTGCCCAGTACGGCATCAACTCGCCCAACTGGGAATTTCTCAGCCCGCCCGCTGCCATCGTGCCGGATCTGGCGCGCGACTTCGGCTTCGGCTTCGTCGCCACCGCGGCGGGTTTCGACCACCTGCTGCAGGTCAGCGTGGTTGACGCCGAGGGGCGCATCTATCGCCAGATTTACGGCGAAGACTACTCCGCCGACTATCTCACCGAACCGCTCAAGCAACTCATCACCGGCACCCCCGTTGCCGACGCTACCAGCCTCTCCGGGATCCTCGAGCAGGTACGAATACTGTGCTCGGTATATGACCCGCGCACCGGCAAGTATCGCGTAAGCTACGGACTCGTCCTCGAGATCGCCGGCGGCGCGACCTTCCTGCTTTGGATCATCTGGTTCTTCCTCAACGAATGGTTGACGCGCAGACGCTCGGCTAGGCGCGCTAGCGCATGATGCGCGGGGCTCTGATCGCCTACCAGCGCATCGAGCACGGTTTCGATAGGGTATTCGGCGCTGCGCTCAACCCCTGGCGCCATCTCGGCGCACTCGGTTTCCTGTTCTTCTGGATTATCGCCGTCACCGGACTGTATCTTTACGCTGCGCTCGACACCTCGGTCGACGGCGTTTATCGCTCCATAAACTGGCTCTCGCGCGAGCAGTGGTACCTCGGCGGCGTGCTGCGCAGCCTGCACCGCTACGCCGCCGACGCCTTCCTCCTGGTCACGCTGCTGCATCTGCTGCGCGAATTCCTGCTCGGGCGGTACACCGGCTTTCGCCACTTTTCCTGGCTCACCGGCGTACCGCTGCTGTGGTTCGTCTATATCTCGGGCGTCGTCGGCATTTGGCTGAGATGGGACCAGCTGGCGCAATTCTCCGCGGCCACCACTGCCGAATGGCTCGATGGGCTGCCCGTGTTCGCCACGCCGTTGATACGCAACTATCTGAGCGCAAACGCCGTCAGCGACCGGCTGTTCTCGCTGTTCGTATTCGTTCATATTGGGGTGCCGCTGTTGCTGATCTTCGGCCTGTGGTTCCACATCCAGCGCATCAGCCGCGCCGAGGTCTTTCCGCCACCTGCGCTTGCCGCGGGCTCGCTGCTTGCCCTATTGACATTGTCCCTGGCGCTGCCGGTCGCGAGCCAGGCCGCGGCCGATCTTTCCCTGGTTCCGGGTCCGCTCGCACTCGACTGGTTCTACCTGTTCTGGCAGCCGCTGATGTACGCCACCTCGGCCGGCGCCGTGTGGGCGTTCGTGACTGGCGCGACCTTGCTCCTGTGCGTCCTGCCGGCCCTGCCGCATGGTGCTGCCTCACCGGTCGCAGAGGTGCACCCGGACAGCTGCAACGGCTGCCGCCGCTGCTTCGAGGATTGCCCCTACGCCGCCATCGTCATGGTGCCGCATCCGGGTGGAATCCCGGGCCGGCAACTCGCCCAGGTGATTCCCGATCTCTGCGCAAGTTGCGGCATCTGCGCCGGCTCCTGCCCCTCGTCTACCCCTTTCCGCAGCGCGGCCGAACTGGTTACCGGCATCGACATGCCGCAAATGCCGATCGGCGAGCTCAGACGAGACCTGGAACGGGGACTGGCGCAGCTCGAGGGCGAAAACGGGATTGTCGTGTTCGGCTGCGATCAGGGCGCGAATGTGGCGAGCCTGCCCGGCAAGGACCTTGCAAGCTTCAGCCTGATCTGCACCGGCATGCTGCCGCCGTCCTTCGTTGAATACGCGCTGCGCGGCGGAGCCGCGGGCGTGCTGGTGACCGGCTGCCGCGCGGGCGGCTGCGCCTTCCGCCTGGGCAATCGCTGGACCGAGGAGCGTCTCGCCGGAATGCGTGAGCCGCATTTGCGCGCCAGCCCGCCGGGCAAAGCCCTACGCATCGCCTGGGCCGACCGCGGCGAGGAGGCCGAGCTTGCCGTAGTGCTCGACGATTTGCGGCAGGCGCTGGCGGCAGAACGGTTGCACAATGCGGATCCAATCGCGGATCCGATCGCGGATCCGATCGTTCCATCGACAAGGATGACAGCGCATGGCTAAACCGATTTCCTGGATAGGCCAGGCGCTGCTCTATGGGCTGTTCGCGCTGATCATCGGCTATTTCTCCAGCTCGCCGCATTACCGGCATTTGCCAGCCGACCAAGCGCTGATCAAGCTGAGTTTCAGCCATGAAGGAAAGCTGGTCTCGGCATGTCGCCGGCGCACCGCGGAAGAGCTCGCAAAATTGGCACCGAACATGCGCGCACCCATGGACTGCCCGCGCGAGCGCTCGCCGGTCACCGTCGAAATAGATCTGGACGGCACCCCGGCCTACCGGCATGTGGCCACGCCCTCCGGGCTGTCCAAGGATGGCGCCTCGACCGTCTATCGTCGATTTCCCGTGCCCTCGGGGGAACATCGCCTCGCAATTCGCCTGAACGACGACGCGCGCGCCACGGGTTTCAACTACCGCCGCGAGGAAATGGTGACCCTGAAACCCGGCAGGGTGCTGGTGATCGACTTCAACCAGGAAGCAGGCGGGATCACCCTGCAATGAACGCGTCGAAGATTCCTCTGCCCGAGTACGCACTGCCGGTGCCGGACAGCGCCCGGCAAGCGCTGGCGCGAGCCTGGTTGTGGCTGGGCCTGCTTTCGCTGATCGGTTCGGGCGTGTTCTCGGTGTTGCTGGTGCTATCGCGCACCCCGGTTTTGCAGAACCTTTTTCCCGTCGCGGATTTCTTCCACGTCGCGCTGGTGGCCCATGTCGACCTGTCGGTGCTGGTATGGTTCATCGCCATTGCCGGCATGCTGTGGAGCATCAACAGCTCTACCCATGCCATGAGCTGGGGCTGGCTTGCCCTGTGGGGCTGTGCGCTCGGAGTGGCGCTGATGTCGCTCGCGCCGTTCATCGGCCGCGGCGAACCCATCATGGCGAATTACATTCCGGTACTGAACGACCCGATCTTTATCTCCGGGCTCCTCGTGTTCGGCGCCGGTTTCGCCGCGCTGGTGCTGCGCAGCCTGGTGCTTGCCCCGGTCCTGGGACTTAGTTTCAACGGTGGCGGCGCCCTGCGCTTCGGCCTGAATGCGGCTGCCGTCTCCGCCGCCGTGGCAATACTGGCGTTCGCCTGGTCCTATGCCGCGGTCCCGGCATCGCTGGGCGGCAAGGCGTATTACGAAATCCTGTTCTGGGGTGGCGGCCACGCGCTGCAATTCACCTGGACCCTGCTGATGCTGGTGGCGTGGATCTGGCTCATCAGCGCCTGCGGCGCGCGCGTGCCGCTGAGTCCGCGCGTGGCACTGCTGATGTTCCTGCTGGCGCTGGTCTGCGTATTCGTCACCCCCTACGCCTATCTGGCGTATGGCGTCGCCTCGGTCGAACACCGCAATCTGTTGACCTGGGCCATGCGTTTTGGCGGCGGGCTGGCGATCCTGCCGATGAGCCTGGCGGTGCTGGTGGCACTGCGCCCAGCCTCGGATATGCGCGCGGGCGCAAGGCCGCTGCGCGCGGCACTCATTTCCTCGGTAGTGTTGTTTGCAGTCGGCGGCGTAATCGGCATCTTCATCAGCGGCAACAACGTCAAGATTCCCGCCCATTACCACGGTTCTATCGTCGGCGTGACTCTCGCTCTGATGGGTCTGGTCTACCACCTGCTGCCGCAACTAGGCTATGCCGCGCCCGTCGGCAGGCTGGCCACCTGGCAGCCTATCGTCTACGGCGCGGGACAATTGATGCACATCACCGGCCTGGTGTGGTCGGGCGGCTACGGCGTGCAGCGCAAGGTGGCCGGCGCCGAGCAGGTGCTCAGGACCAGCGGCGAAATCGCCGGGATGGGACTGATGGGATTGGGTGGACTCATCGCCATCATCGGCGGCCTGCTTTTCGTGGTCGTGGTTATCCGCGCCGTGCGCGACGGCAAGAGAGCGACCGGGCGATGATCAAGCGCCTGCAGCGCGGCATGCGGTGGCTGTTCATGCGCGTCGAGGCGCTGTTCAATGCCGCTTTCGGCGACAGGCTCAATCCGCTCTATCACCTCGGTGCCATCAGCTTCTTCCTGTTCTGGATCGTCGCAATCAGCGGGCTTTACCTTTACGTCTTCTTCAAGACCGGCGTAGCCGACGCCTATGCATCGGTTCAAGCCCTGACCGAGGGTCAATGGTATGCCGGCGGCATCATGCGCAGCGTTCATCGCTACGCCTCCGACGCCATGGTGCTGACCATGCTCGTGCACCTGCTGCGCCACTTTGCCTTCGACCGGTTTCGCGGCTTTCGCTGGTTCTCATGGATGACCGGCGTGATGCTCATCTGGCTGGTCTATGTTTCCGGAATCAACGGCTATATGCTTGCCTGGGACAAGCTGGCGCAATTCGTGGTCGTCGCCAGTTTCGAATGGCTCGACTGGCTGCCGATATTCGACGGCGCCCTGATCCGCAATTTTATCTATCAATCGAGCGTCAATGACCGCTTCTTCTCGCTGCTTTCGTTTATTCACGTCGGCCTGCCCCTGCTGGTGCTGCTGCTGATGTGGATCCATGTGCAACGCGTTCCCAAGGCGAGCACCAATCCGCCGCGGCCGATCATGTTCTGCCTGCTGCTCACCCTGCTTGCATTGGCGCTGGTCGAGCCCGCGCTGAGCCAGGGCGGCGCGGCGGATTTCGGCGCGGTACCAAGCAAGCTTGCGTTCGACTGGTTCTATCTGATGGCATTTCCGCTGCTGTACATCTGGCCGTTGGGCCGAGTCTGGCTGCTGCTCTCCGCAGGGACCGCATTGTTCGCCGCCCTGCCCTGGCTGCCGCCGAAATTCCGCCACGGCGCAAAGCGCGAATTCCAGATGTGGCTGCACCCCGACAGGCGCAATGTCGCCATACGCGCGGGCGAGACCGTTCTCGAAGCAGGCCTGCGCGCCGGGATCGGCTTGCCGTTCGAATGCCGCAACGGCGCCTGCGGCAAATGCAAGTGCACCCTCCTCCACGGCAGCGTCGACTACGGGGCCTATCAAGCGAGCGCGCTGACCGAGGCTGAGAAAGCGCTGGGCAAGGCGCTCATGTGCTGCGCCGTTCCTCGATCCGACCTGGAGATCGAATACGAGGCCGGCGACGCGGCCGCGGCTGCAACCGTGCAGACTTATGTCGGACGCGTGCACAGCATGGAGCGCCTGTCCGACGAGGTCATGCGGCTCATGGTTTCGTTGCCTGCGGGCGAGAACCTTCGTTTCGTCGCCGGCCAGTACATCAACATCCTGCTCGCGGACGGACAACGGCGTGCTTTCTCGTTCGCCAATCCGCCGCATCAAAGCGAGTACATCGAATTGCATGTCCGCATGATCGCCGGAGGCCGGTTCACGACTTACGTATTCACTCGAATGAAGGTCGGCGACGATTTGCGCTTCGAAGGACCGCTGGGCTCGTTCTACCTGCGCGAGAGCGAGCGGCCGATCATTTTCGTCGCCGGCGCAACCGGCTTTGCGCCGATCAAAAGCATAGTCGAAGACGCGTTTCATCGAGGCATGCGTCGGCCGATGCTGCTGTATTGGGGGGTGCGACGGCCCAAGGATCTCTACATGATGGAGCTCGTTCAGCGCTGGCAGCAGGAGCACGACAGCTTCAAGTTCGTGCCGGTGCTGTCGGAGCCCAAACCGGAAGATCAATGGCAGGGCCGCAGCGGACTCGTGCATGAGGCCATTCTGGGTGATTTTCCGGACCTTAACGGCTACGAAGTCTATGTCTGCGGCTCGGCGAAAATGGTGGACACCGCATTCCCCGCCTTCCTCGAACAGGGACTCTCCGAAGAGTATTGCTTCTCCGACGCCTTCTTGCCATCGGGTGGCTGATCGATGCGCATCGCGACAATCACGCTCGGCATGCCGATCACGCGGCGTGCCATGACAAACCGCTCCACGGAGAATCCATCGAAATGAAACCCGGGCCGATGCGCTGGTTGGTGCTGGCGGCGCTGCTGCTGGTGCTGGTCATCACCACGACCAGTGCCTATATCCGCCTGTCGCAGGCGGGGTTCGGCTGTGCGGACTGGCCTGCCTGCTACGGCCATAGCGTCTCAACGCCCTCGGCCGGACAGTTGATACCCGAACGGTCGACGCTGTTCTGGGCACGCGCCTTGCACCGCCTCGCCGCGAGCTCGGCGGGCATCCTGCTGCTGCTGATTGTGTTGCTGGGCTGGAACACGCTGCAGGGCGCGGCAGCGCGCCTTGCAGCCGTCGCGACCGTGGCGCTGGCCGGATTCCTCGCCTGGCTCGGGCTGATTACGCCCTCGAATCTTCCGGCGGTGACCATCGGCAATCTGCTCGGCGGCATGAGCATGCTCGCCCTGCTCTGGTGGCTGCACCAGCGCGGGCGCGGCGAGTCCGGCCGCGCCGGTCGGATGCTGCTCTGGCTCGCATTGGCGGCGCTGGCCCTGCAGATCGCGCTGGGCGGGATGATAGGCGCGCGCCACGCAGTGCTGTCCTGCGTAACGCTGCCCGCGTGCGCCGGCGGCTGGTGGCCCGATTCGGTCGACTGGCGCCTGTTCAATCCATTCTTCGCCTTGTCCAAATCGGACACGGGATCAGCGGCGCGCGAGGCGCTGATTATGTCCCACCGCTACGGCGCGGTGCTGGTGGCGACGATTCTGTGCGTGTTGGGCGTCAAAGCCGTTCAGCGCGGCGCTCGCGTCGCCGCCAGAGGCTGGTTGCTGCTCGGCATGCTGGGGCTGCAACTGCTGCTGGGCGCGGGCATGGTGCTTGCGAATTTCCCATTGCCGCTGGCGCTGCTGCACAACCTGTGCGCGGCGCTCCTGCTAGGCGCGACCGTCGGCCTATCCTGGCAGAATTCCGAAACTCAGGAGGAAGCATGAAAATCGTCGATGCCCGCGGTCTCCAGTCGCCCGAGCCGTTCGAGCGCGTGGTGGAGGCCTTGACCGAACTCGCACTAGGCGATCAGATGAAGCTAATCATCCACCAAGAACCGCGTCCGCTGTATCGTTTCCTCGAGCGCAATCGCTATGCCTACAAGTCCGAGAGCTTTGCCGACGGGCGTTTCGAGATCCTGATCTGGGAACTGCCCGCCGACTAATTCGAGCAGGCGCGCAGTTTGGCGACATCGGGAATGTAGATCGAACGCCCGTGCACTTCGATCAGGCCGCGGGCAGAAAGGTCGTGGAGAATGCGTGAGAAATGCTCCTGCGTCAGGCTCAGGCGCGACGCGATCACCCCCTTGTTCGCAGACAAAGTCACTTCGAGTGCGTTTTTGGACTCCGGGTTGTCCTCGCTGTCGCGCAGGAGATAACCGATGATGCGCTGCGTGCCGGAGTGCAGCGAATCGCTTTCGAGGTCGCTCATCAAGCGGTGAAGCCGGCTCGATAGCCCGGCGATGATGCGGCGCACGAATCGCGGGTCGCGCTCCAGTTCCTGGAACACGATGTCTCTGGCAATGTATAGCAACATCGAATCGCATAGCGTCTGCGCCGTCACCACATGCGGGCGTTCCATGAACATGACCGCCTCGCCGAAGCTTTGCCCCGGACCGATCAGGTCCACCACTTTTTCGTCGCCGCGCGGCGACGTGAAGGCGAGTTTCACCTGGCCGAAAACGATAATGTGAAAGCCCAGTGCGGCGTCGCCGCGGCGAAACAGGACTTCCGCGCGTGCCGCCCGCACCTGTTGGGTGTTCGCGGCAATACGGTCCAGCTCGTCGCTCGCCAGTTCCTTGAACAGAGGCACGTTGGCGAGGAACGTCTGTACCTTGATCGGAGCGTTGAGCAAGACCGTACCCTTTGCGGGATGTTGTAGTTAGTTGTCGCGATTTCCAGGCGCGCGCCGATTCTCCCGCTATTTCGGGCCGGTGGCAACGCCGGGCCGGTCAATGGCGGCTGCCCAGCCGTACCGGAGCCGAGTCGTCGCGCTTTATCGCCTTGAACGCCAATAGCGCGATCAGGATCCACACGGCGCTGCGCAGCGTCATCGCCCACGCCGTGCGCGTTTCGAAGGCGCCGCCCGCAGCCACGTGGATGCCGAATGCGCCGAACACCAGCACGGTTGCCGCGGCGATCGCGAGTGCGAGCTGCGCCGACCAGTGGCGCCGCATCCACAGTCCGGCGCCCGCCACCACATAGGCAAAGCCCGCGAGGAAATTGAACCAGAGCACGAAACCGACCACATTGCCGGCGGCCTGCGCGCCGTCACCGAAGAGCACACTGCCGCCGGCGCGGATCGTCGCGACGCCGAACACAGCCGCCACGATCGCTGCCGCCCGCATGAACCAGGTATGGTAATTCCTTGATGTCCGCATGGCTGTTTTCCTTTCAAGAACTCAAAGGCCTGCCCTTTTTGGCCAGGCCGTGCAGGATCGCTGCGATCGTGCCCAGGACAAAGGCGAGCAAAGCGATGCCGTTGAGCGCGCCGCCCCAGGCCCGCCATTGCGGCACCATCATCCAGTCGCCGGCGAGGCGTACCAACAATGAGAGGTGCAGCAGCGCAAGCGGCAGATAGAAATAGGGGGTATAGGGAACCGCCACGCGCAGCACCGCCGGCAGGATAATGGGCGCGTGGCCGAATACCATCGAGAATACGAATCCCAGCAGCACCGCGTGCAGCGCCGCATCATAGGATGCGCCGCCATAATCGAGCCCGCCTGAGACAAGAATGGAGAGTCCGGACAGCGCGAGCCAGACGTATCCCGTGAGCAGGCACACGGCGATGAAGCGCGGCAGACCCCTGCCCTTCACCGTGCGCCGCGCCACGTCCTGGCGCATGAGCCACAGAGAAAGGA
>CABEAO010000336.1_pt1 | contig 11022 bp, 10 predicted proteins | sample 3132401 | NCBI WGS metagenome assembly CABEAO01 (sample SAMEA5534343, study PRJEB31848) | metagenome | biome: tundra; feature: field; material: soil | place: USA | collected 2013-05 | depth 0.45 m
CGCGATACTCGTAAAGATTGAAAATGGCGAATGGAACGGTAAGGTCTTCCTTAAGGATGGCGTCGCCGAGCTTGGTCCGATCGCCAGAAAGTTGGTCAATGTCGGCCTGAACGAAGAAGAGCTTCTCGGAATCAAGGGATTTCAGATATTGGTCGAATATCTTCTCCGACAAGGCGTCGTCAAGTGGCATCCCCTTGTAGTGGTAACGGGCCAGCAGTTCAGCCGTCAAGTGTGCCGCCTGAGCCTCTTGCAGTACTGGCTTCAACTCTGGCGGATACGGCGTTCCCGCGTCGAGCGATGCGCCTTGCGCTGCCGTCGCCAAGGCAAAGACTATCCACAGCAGTTTCTGTTTCATTCGTGCTCCATCTCAAGGCGCCAAAATGCTCCGCCGGTAGTGTGTAAAATGCAGCCTCGGTATTGGCACCGAAGTAGGTTCGACCCATGTGCCTGGATTTCGTTGCCTGGGTGACGAAATAATAATCAAGCGGCGAGTGGAGTCTGGAACAAGCCGTGGCAATGCTGCGGCCAGGCATAACCGATCCCAATGAATGTCCGGGGTTGGCCGAGGCTGCACAAGAACTCTCGAATCGATGAGTGAACGAAAAGATCGACCTCATATAGAACGCGCCAGGATCGACGCTCGGCACCTCGGCACCTCGGCAATGGTTCGAATACCCCCCGAATTTGGATGTATCAAGTGTTTTTGCACAGCCTCGGCCGACAGGCGATCGACGGCGAGAAAGCAGTCACTCAACCAGTGAGGAAGATGCAATGGCACGCGCGCCCATGAAACTACACGTGAAGAAAAATCAACTTCACAAGGATGTCGGTAAGGCCCCTGGGGCCAAAATCACCGAGGTCGACATCGCGAAGGAGAAATCGAAGGGCGGGGTTTACGCCAAGCGCGCGCAGTTCGCCGAGAACGCCAAGAAGTGGAATCACCCCGGAAAAGGGAAACGGTAGCGGAAGACTTGCCTCGCTGCGCCCACAATCCAAGCCACGTCCGGCTATCAATCATCCGCAAAGCCGGACGTCAGTGAACCCGTCGACGACTTGGTGTCGATGCGTCCGCAGTCATCGAACGCCTGCTATCCGCTGAAAATGGAGACGACGGCCAGTGACGGCTTTGGGCCGGTTCAGGACAGTCAGTAAGCGCCCATAGTGCCAGCCCCTGGCCAGGTCAGGCGAGCAACTTGCGCATGCTCCGATTGACTTCGGCGCTGCGATGGCGCGCGGCCTTGTTGCTCGGAGCGAGGGGCTCGGCGTAAAAGAATTCCGGCAGCTCGTCGTCTTTCTCGGTGAAACCCGCCTGCTTGTTGAACGCCCACTCGTTGCGCAGCGTCTCCAGCCCCAGCGTCTGCATGAACGACGTGTCGAGCTTGGTGCCATGCGCGTCGTTGAGCGCGGTAACCACGAGTTCGGCGCTGACGTTGGTCACCGAGCGCCCGAAAATGCACAGGCCGAGGGAATCGGCCGTCGCGCACGACGTCTGGATCCCGAGGCTCGCTGCCACCAGTTCCTCGGTGGTCTTGTCCTTGCAATCGAAGACCGGCAGGTTGCCCGCGGTGTGATCGGCGCCCTGCGCCGTGATCATCATGGAAATGCCGGTCACCTCGATCACGCGCGGGTCGTAGGCGCTGATGCTTTGCTTCTTGATCACGGGGACACGCGCGACCTTGTAATGCGCGCCGACGCGCGCGGCGCCTTGCGCGAAAATGCGGCCGCGCTCGTTGCCCTGGCGAATGTCCTCCATCGCCTTAAGCATGAAGTCGATGTCGCCGAATTTACCCAGGCCCGCCTCCATCAGCACAGCCAGCGTGGCGCCGGCCTCGATGGTATCGATGCCGAGATCGTTGGCGACGGCGTTGACTGTGGCCACCTGGTCCGGGTGGTCCAGGCCGCAATTGCTGCCCATCAGGCCGAGGGTCTCGTATTCCAGCGGCGACACCATCTCTTTGCCGTTCGCGTCGACATAGACGTTGCTGCATTCGATCAGGCAGCCCGGCATGCAGGCGTGGGTTGTCTGCCCGCCGCGGCTCGAGTTCAGCTCGCGGATGTAGTCGCCGCCGAGCTTGAACGGGCCTTCGGACGCCTCGACCATGCGGCCGTTGCTGAAGTTGCGCACCGGGAGGCCTCCGATGCGGTTGGTGATGTCGGCCATCATCGCCGTGCCGGTTTTCTTGAAGGTGTCGATCGCCGGCTCCTTCGCCAGCCGCGCGCCGTATTCGCGGATCGCGCCCATGACCTTCTTGCGGTCATGGAAGGTCGGCATCTTGTGCACGTCGATGACGATGGCTTTGACCTTCTTCGAGCCCATGACGGCGCCGACGCCGCCGCGCGCAGCGAGCCGCGACGGCCGCCCGTCGGTGTCGGCGAAGGCGATGCCCGACATCAGGCCCAGATACTCGCCCACCGGGCCGCACAGCGCGAAGCTGATCTTCTTGCCGTATTTCTCGAACAGCAGCGCCGCGACCTCGTTGTTGCCCTTGCCCATGTAGGGTGCGGCGCTGTCCCAGGTAATGGCGCCCTCTTTGGTGATGCGGATCACGACCCAGTCCTTCGATGCGCCATAGAGCGTGAGCCCGGCGGTCTCGAGCTGGCCGAGCGCGAAGCCGAAGGTGCCGCCCGAATTGGCCTCCTTGATGCCGCCCGTCAACGGGCTCTTGCAGCCGACGCTGAGCCGGTTGGCGTTGGAGAAGTTGGTCCCGGCGAACGGCCCGGCGGAGAAGATCAGCGGATTTTCCGGGGACAGCGGGTCGACTTTGGCGATGCCGCTCTCGAGCAGGGTCTTGGCAATGTAGTAGCGGCCCGCGCGCACGATCGCCTCGCCGTGCAATTCCTCCGTCCTGACCGAGCGGTCCGCTAGATTGATGTGCAGGTACTTGCGCATGTCGATGTCACCCTGTGAAGATGGAAAATTCAAATTTTTGAAGTAGCTGCAATTCTACTCTTTTCGCCCTCGGCTCGTTTTCCACGGCTGCGCGTATAGCCACGGCAGGAGCATGGATTTGAACGCGCCGCACGCGCCATTTACATCGCCAGCGCCAAGCTGTACACTTGTTCTGTACATAACGGAGTACGCCATGCCCAAGGTCAACGTCACCGAACTGCGCCAGAACCTGCCCGCCTACCTGGCCGAGGCGCAAAAGGGCAAGGAGATCGAGGTCACGTCGCGCGGGAAAGTAATCGCGCGCATCGTGGCCGAAAGCGATACACACGAGCAGGCTCGCGCGCGACTGCTCGCCGCGCGCAAGCACTGCCGCATCGGTGACGTCCTCAGCCCGACCGGCGCAGCATGGGACGCCGAACGTGATCGTTCTTGACACTCATGCGCTGGTATATGACGCGCTCGAGCCGGCGCGCCTGTCGGCCCGCGCCCGCAAGGCCATCGACCTCGCGGCCGCGACGCGCGAACTCGCCTGCTGCGACATCAGCCTGTGGGAAATCGCCATGCTCATCGCCAGGGACCGCCTCAATCCCGGCATGGATGCGCGGCAGTTCCTCGACGACCTTATCGCCGCGCGGCGGCTTCATGTGTTGCCGATCACGCCCGAGATCGCAGTGTTGTCGCAATCGGATGCGTTTTCGCATGGCGATCCGGCGGACCGGTTGATCGCGGCCACCGCCCTCTTGCACCGCGCGCCGTTGGTTACTTCGGACGCGAAGCTGCGCAAGCTGAAAGAAATTACTACCGTTTGGTGAGACTCCAGCGCGCGTGGGCCCTTATGGACACGCCTGTGCGTAGTCTGTTGTAATGCGGCGATCCAAGGTCACGAGAAGAAGCTCATGGCAAACCCGGCCAGCGACAGCAGCGCTTCGTTCGACTACGACTACGTCATCATCGGCTCCGGCTTCGGCGGCTCCGTCTCCGCCTTGCGCCTGACGGAGAAAGGCTACCGGGTGCTGGTGCTGGAAAAGGGGATGCGCCTCGGCGCGGCGGACTTCCCGAAATCCAACTGGGACCTGAAGCGCTGGCTGTGGCTGCCCTCCATGCGCTGCTTCGGCCTGTTCAAGCTGACCTTTTTCCGCCACGTGGGCGTGCTCTCCGGCGTGGGCGTGGGCGGGGGGTCTCTCGTCTACGCCAACACCCTGCCGATACCGAAAAAGAACTTCTTCAGTTCGCCTTCGTGGGCCCATCTGGCCGACTGGGAGACGGAGCTGCAACCGTACTACCGGACGGCCTTGCGCATGCTCGGGGCGGCTACCAATCCGCGCCTGGAGACCGGCGATATCGCCCTGCGCGAACTGGGGCGGCAGATCGGCATGGAGCAGCATTTCGAAGCGACCGAGGTGTCGGTGTTCTTCGGCAAGCCGGCAGAGACGGTGAGCGATCCGTATTTCGGCGGCAAGGGGCCGGAGCGCGCCGGCTGCATTTTCTGCGGCGGCTGCATGACCGGCTGCCGCCACAACGCCAAGAATTCGCTGGACAAGAACTACCTCTACCTGGCGGAGCAACAGGGCGCGGTGATCCAGCCGGAGTCCCTGGCCACCGGCGTGCGCCCGCTGGGAGCAGCCGACGGCGCCGACGGCTATGCCGTGGACTGGCAGCCCAGCGCCACCCGCAAGGGCGCGGGCGGCACGGTGAGCTGCCGCGGCGCGGTATTCGCAGGCGGCGTGCTGGGCACGGTAGAGCTGTTGCTCGAACTGAAGCAGACCTCGCTGCCGCGCCTGTCGGACCGGCTCGGCTACGGCGTGCGCACCAACTCGGAGGCGCTCATCCCGGTGACCGTGCCCGACGGCAAGTCGGTGTTCTCCGACGGGGTCGCCATCGGCTCCATTCTGCATACCGACGAGAACTCGCATCTGGAGCCGGTGCGCTACGCCGCCGGCTCGGGTTTCTGGCGCCTGCTGATGGGGCCTCGCGTGTACCACCCGAACGGCTTCGTCCGCTTGCTCAAACTGCTCGGCGACTGGCTGCTGCACCCGGTGATGAACCTGAAGGTCCTGTTCGTGGACGACTGGGCCAAGCGCACCCAGGTGCTGCTATTCATGCAGACCGTGGACAGCACCCTGCGCCTCGCGCGCGGCCGCTTCGGCATGGCGACGCGGCTCGACGTCGGCCCGGCGCCTACTGCGTTCATGCCCGAGGCGCTGGACCTCTCGGAACGCTACGCCGCCATCGTGCACGGCAAACCGGTGGCGATGGTCAGCGAAACCCTGCTCGGCATTCCGTCGACGGCGCATATCCTCGGCGGCGCGTGCATGGGGCGCGATGCCGCCGAGGGGGTCATAGACCGCGACAACCGCGTCTTCGGCTACCGCAACCTGTACGTCTGCGACGGGTCGATGATCTCCGCCAACCCGGGGGTCAACCCGTCCTTGTCGATCACCGCCATCAGCGAGCGCGCCATGAGCAAAGTGCCGAACAGGCCCTGGGCAGGTGATCTCAGTCGAAGCTGACGATCTCGACCCAGTTGGCGCCTTTTCCGGCGGGGTATTTCTGCAGCAGCGATAGCGTGCCGCTCGCCTGGTCGATCGCATACACCGAAATCGTGTCCGACTTTTCGCCGCAGGCGACCAGGAACCTGCCTTTCGCGTCGATGGCGAATCCGCGCGGCTGGCTCTCGGTGGGCGTGCTGGCGAGGTAAGTCAGTTTGCCGATCTCTGCATTCACGCTGAACGCCCCCAGGGTGCTGCCGGTGCGCTCCGAGATGTAAAGGAACCTGCCGTCCGGCGTCAGGTGGATGTCCGCGGCCCAGATGTCGCGGTCCCGGTTGCGCGGCGGCGCGGCGGTCGGTGCGCCGACCCCCCCGCGCGGCGCGCCGGGCACGAGCTTGGTGTCGGGCGGCAGCCCCGATGCCGAGCCGATCTCGGTCAGCAGGCCGGTCTTGCCGTCCAGCGCGAACGTCGTCACCGTGCCGAGCAGTTCGCTCAACACGTACAGGAACCGGTTGTCGGCCGAGGTGACGAAGTGGCGCGGCCCGGTCATCGGTTGCATTTGCGCGACCGCGGGCGTGTTCGAAGACAGCCGGCCGGACTTCGCATCGAACGCGAACTGGAACATCTGGTCGCTGCCCAGCGTGGGGACATAGACAAAGCGGTTGCTCTCGTCGGTGCGGATCGAGTGGGCGTTGCGGCCCACCGGGATCACCTGCAGCGGCGCGGCGGCAACGCGCCCATCCGCGCCGACCGCGTTGACGCTGATCAGGTGCCCGTGATACGAGGCGCCGAGCAGGTAGCGCCCGGTCTTGTCGAGCGATATGTACGGGCAACTCTCCGCCAGCGGCGATACCGACAGGGGTTTCAGCGCGCCGGTGCCGGGGTCGATCGCATAGGCGTGCACCGAAAACGGCTTGGAGCGCACCGCGGCGTAGAGAAAGCGCCGGTCCGGGCTCACGGCCATCGGGCCGACGACGTCCGCGGCCCTGACGCGCGCGCCAGGCTGCAGCGCGCCGCCGGGCTGCATGCGGTAGGTGGCGATGTCGCCGTCCGCGGCGTTAGAGACGTAGACGAATGTTCCTGCCGGCGCCGGCATGCCGCCGGCGTGCGTTACCTGTGCAGACACGGTAATTCTCCTTGTCGTGAAGCTTGGTTTCGAGTTCCGACGGAGGCCGTCGGCGAGCAGAACTGCTCCGGATGCGGAAGCTCCGCTTGACGCTCGGCACTGAGGGGTCGACTCTGCGATTCATGACGCGATCGTCTGCTCGGGTCAGGCGACCCCCAGGTAGACTTCCTTGAGAGCGGAATTCCGCGTCAGCTCGGCGCGCGTGCCGCGGAACACCACGCGCCCGTGGTCGAGCACGGCAACGGTGTCGCACAGCTCAAGCGCCAGCTCCACGTTCTGTTCCACGAGAAGCACGGTCACACCCATCGCCCTGATCTTCCCGATCGCCTCGAACACCTCGTCCACCACTTTCGGCGCGAGGCCCATCGACGGCTCGTCCAGAAGCAGCAGCCGCGGACGGCACATGAGAGCGCGGCCGAGCGCAAGCATCTGCTGCTCACCGCCGGAGAGCGTCCCCGCGAGCTGGCCACGCCGCTCGCGTAGCCGTGGAAACAGGCGCAGCACCTCGTCGAGCCGCGCCTCCGCCTCGCTGCGGCTCGGCCACAGAGGATTGCCCAGCAACAGGTTTTCGAGGACTGCGAGCTCGGGGAACGGGCGCCGCCCTTCCGGGCAATGCACCAGGCCCTCGCGGACGATGCGATGGGGCGCGTGTCCGTTCAGCGGCCGGCCCTGGAATTTCACCGTGCCGGCGCTCGGACGCAGCAGCCCGGAGACAGCGCGCAGCAGCGTCGTCTTACCCGCGCCGTTCGGGCCGATGACGGCCATGAGCGCGTGGTCCGGCACATCGATATCCACGCTCTCCAAAGCGAGCGCCTTTCCGTAATGGACGGTGAGCGCGCGGACCTCAAGCATAGGTCGGGTTCCTTCGCCCACCCATGTAGGCCTGAAGCACGCGCGGGTCGCGCGCCACCTCGGTGGGCGCGCCGTCGGCGATCTTCTCGCCGTAGTGGAGCACTACCACGTGTTGCGCGAGCTTCATCAGCTCGCGCAGCTTGTGCTCGATGATCACCAGCGTGAGGCCGGCGCCGTGGAGATCGACGATGACGCGCGTGAGGCGTGCCATTTCCGCGGGCCCGAGCCCCGCATACGGTTCGTCGAGGAGGAGGAGCGCCGGGTTAGTCGCCAGCGCGCGCGCGACTTCGAGCAGCTTAAGGTCGCCTTGGGAGAGTGTGCCGGCTTCCTCGTCGCATCGCTGCCAGAGCTGAACCAGCCGGAGCACGTGTTCCACCACGCCAGCGCGGCCGAGAGCGCGCACGGCCGTCCCGACCTTCGAGGGCCGCGCCATGTCCACCGTTTCGCCCACGGTCAGGCTCTTGAAGGGGCGCGGAATCTGAAAGGTGCGCGCCAGTCCGAGATTGACGATCGCGTGAGGCGCCAGCTCGTTGAGTGCTCGGGCGTTCAGAGCGACACTGCCTTCGTCGGCCCGGGCAAACCCGCTGATGACGTTGAATAGCGTCGTCTTGCCGGCGCCGTTCGGCCCGATGATCACCAGAATTTCCCCGCGCGCCACGTCGAAGCTCACGTGCGAGAGCGCGACCAGGCCGCGAAAGCGCTTCGTCACGTCCTCCACCGCAAGGAGCGCCGTCATCGCGTGCCCTTCCCGGCGCCCGAACGCGGCGCAAGACGGCGCAGCGCGCGGCCGAGGCCCCACAGCCCCTGCGGGAATAGCATGACGCACAGGATCATGACCGCGCTGTAGATCAGCTGGCGGTAGGTCTCGACCCCGCGCAACGATTCCCCCAGAAGCGTGAGGAAGTAGGCCCCGAGGGCGGGCCCGAGAATCGTGCCCATGCCGCCGACGACTCCCATGATCACGATCGAGAAGGAGGTGAAGAGGCCGAATATCTCCGGCCCGACATGCCGGATGTGATAGGCGTAGAGCACGCCGCCAAGGCCGGCGAGACCGGCGCCGAGCACGAAGGCGGCGAGCTTGAAGCGCGTGGTATTGACGCCGGCCGCCATGGCCGCCTGGTCGTCGTCGCCGATCGCCCTGAACGTGCGGCCGATCCGCGACTCTGCAACCGCCAACAGGATGCCGAGCGTCGCCAGCAGCAAGCCGAGCGAGGCGTAGTAGAGCCCGATCGCCGAAAGCGGCGAGGAGACCGTGATGCCGTACTCGCCGCCGGTCACGCCACGAAAGGTGAAAGCGAGCCGTTCCAGAGTCAGCGGGAACACCAGAGTAGTGAGGGACAGGTACGGCCCGCGCAGCTTGAGACAGGGAAGCCCGACCAGAAAGGCGAACACGACTGCGGCCGCGGCTCCCGCAGGGAAGACGAGGAGCGGAGGCAAGTGCGGGCCCAGGAACCCGGTCGTGTACGCGCCCGCACCGAAGAACACGGCGTGCCCAAAGTTGAGCTGGCCGATATAGCCGGAGAGGATGTCCCAGCTCGAGGCGAAGATTGCGTAGAGGGCCGCGAGCGTCAGCACCGAGAGCACGTACGGATTGCTCACCCAGAGCGGGACCAGTGCAAGGCCGCCGATCGCGACGAGCAGGCCCGCAAAGCGCGGGGCGAGGCGGCGCGTCATTCGACGATTCCCTTGCCGAACAGCCCGTGCGGACGAAATACGAGCGTGAAAATCATAATGCCAAAGGTCACCACGTCGCGCAGCTGCGGCGAGATAAGGAAGGCTGTGAGCATCTCGGCGTATGCCACGATAAAGGCCGCGGCAATCGTCCCCCAAAGGCTGCCGAGGCCTCCCACAACGACGATCGTGAACGCGACCAGCAGCGGCGACCAGCCCATCTCCGGGTTCACCGTCAGGAACGGTGCGACCAGCGCCCCCGCAGCGGCGGCCAGCGCGGTAGAAAGCGCCATCGCGAGCAGGTACGTCCGCTCGACCGGGATTCCCATGAGCGCGGCCATCTCGGTGTCCTGGGCGACCGCGCGCAATTCTCGTCCGAGCCGGGTCCGAACGAGGAAAGCATGCAGCAGGAACACGAGCACAGCGGCGACCGCGAGGGTGAGGAGTTGCTGGTGGGTGACGCGCACGCCGAGGATGGCCAGGCTTCCGGGCAGCGCGGTCGGTACGTATCGCGGCTCGGTGCTGTAGACGAGGACCGCGACTTCCTGCAGGAAAATCGCGATTCCCGCGGTCACGATGAGAACGCGGCCGAGCGAGTCGCGCAGCGGGAAGATGAATACTCGGTACAAGGCCATACCTAGGAGCGAGGTCGCCGCCACGGCAAGCAGCCAGGCGGGGACCGCCGACAGGCCAAACCCCGAGACCAGTGAGTAGATAAGGTACGAGGCGACCATATACATCGCCCCGTAGGCGAGGTTGAGTATCCGAGCGACGCCGAAGATCAGCGTAAAGCCGAGCGCGAGTATGGTGTAGATCGCGCCCCAGATGGTCCCGAAAATGACGATGTCAATGAGCACGGCAGCCCCCGCGGTCGCGCGCGGGCCCCGCGGTCCCGCAGGTCCGCGACTGCACTCTTCTCACGGAGTCGTCGGCCGCTACTTGACCCAGGCCGGGAAGACGAAGTCGGCCGTCTTCATCGCCGGCGGCCACACCGTCACCATTTCGCCCTTGTTCCACTGAATGTAGGTGAACGGGACGAATTCAGGTCCGGCCTCCGGGTCGTGGCGCTTGGAGAACTTGATGCGGCCCGAGACCCCGACGTGATCCGTCGCTTCGAGCGCCTTGACGAGCGCGTCGGAGTTCAGGTTCCCGGCGCGCTTGATCGCGTCGGCCAGGATATAGACGCCGTCATAGGTCGCGAAATTCGTGTAGGCGCCGGGGACGTGGCCGTATTTCTTGGTGTAGCGGTCCCAGTACGGAATCGTCTTCGGGCTGATCGGGGCACGCACTCCGTGCTTCCACGTCATGAATGCTTGAGCGCGCCCTTCGGTCTGCTCCCAGAAGCGGTCGCTCTGGGCCATCACGGTGTATCCGGTGACGAGCGCCGGAATCTGGCGGTCGGCCCATTGGCGCGCAAAGGGCAGGCCGGCATCGGCCGAAAGGATTGAGAATATGATCTGGGCATTCGCGCTTTGCACCCGCGACAGCTCGACCGAGAGATCCTTGGCGTTGCTCGAGACCCGCTCCACCGCGACCAGCTTGGACCCCAGCGTGCTCTTGAGCGAATCCACGATCGGCTCGACCCACACCGCGGTCTCCGCGATCACGGCCACCTTGTCCTTCTTGTAGGCCGTCATCATCTCGCCCAGCTGCTTGATCATGTGCTCGGCCATCTGGTTCGAATTGAGGAACGTTCGGAAGTAGTACTTGTACTTGCCGTAGTCCTTCAGGACATTGTCGGAAAGCAGCGGCGAAGCTGTGCCGGTGGACAGAAAAATCTTTTTGTTCTCCGCGATGATCGGCTGCACGGCGAGCGCGACCTCGCTGCGATGTTCGCCGATGATGGCGTCGACCTTGTCCACGAACAGCAGGCGCTCTACGGCGGTCTTGCCCTTCTCCGGGTTCGCCTCGGTCTCGGCGAACACCAGCTCGATCTTGCGGCCAAGCACGCCTCCGGCCGCGTTGATCTCCTCGACTGCAAGCGTCGAGGCCTC
>CABEAO010000342.1_pt1 | contig 10835 bp, 10 predicted proteins | sample 3132401 | NCBI WGS metagenome assembly CABEAO01 (sample SAMEA5534343, study PRJEB31848) | metagenome | biome: tundra; feature: field; material: soil | place: USA | collected 2013-05 | depth 0.45 m
GCTTCGAAATCGAGTTCGAACACCCGCAACGGCTCCTTCACGTAGGTCGCCGGCGTGGCGATCGCCACCAGCGGCAGCACCGTGTCGCACTTGCGCACGTGGTATTCGATCCATTCCTTGTTGATGGTGATGTCGCCCTCGAAGAAATGGAAGCGCTTCTCCTGCATCAGGTCGGAGATGCGCTCGGTCTGCATGTCCATGCCGTAGACCTCCCAGTCGGTCTTGGCGATGATGCGTTTGGACAGGTGGTGGCCGATGAAGCCGTTGACGCCGAGTATCAGGATTTTTTTCATATGATCACGCGAAAAGTTCATTACAAAATGAGGGGATACCTCCCCTCATGGTCCCCTAATTCAGAGGCCGTTTCGGTAATTCTGAAACGGCCTCAAAGGCAATTTTCTCGTCAGCGAACGCCGCAGGGTCGAGCGGGCTACCCTGTGCGTCGAGTTCCAGTATGCGCAGCACTTTGCCGTCGCCGCAATCGGCAAAGAACGAGCCAGCTTCGAAATATAACCCAGGAGCGCCGCTTCGCGGGCGTCTATTTGGTTCGAGCCGGGTGCGCAGTATACGCAGGGTCGTTGCGCCGATGCGCGTAAACGCCCCGGGATAGGGCGGGGCGACACCGCGCACCAGATCGTGCACCTCGCGCGCGCTCTTGCCCCAGTCGATGCGGCCGTCTTCGGGCTTGCGCCCGCCGTAATAGCCGCCTAGCCTAAGGTCCTGCGGCGTGATGCGCGCGGTTCCCGCGATCAGCCCGGGCAGCGCGCGCGCGAGCACCTGTTCCGCCGCCGCGGTGACCTTGCCGAACACCTCGGCCGCGGTGTCCTCAGGCCCTATGGGAACGGCCTGCTGGCCGGCAATGCCGCCGGCATCGGGCTTGGCCACCATCTGGTGCAGCGTGGCGCCGGTTTCGCGCTCGCCCATGATCACGGCCCAGTTTACCGGCACGCGCCCGCGGTATTTGGGCAGGAGCGAACCGTGCATGTTGTACGCGCCGCGCCGCGGCAGGGCGAGCAGTTCGGGCCCGAGCATGTTGCGGTAGTAAAAGGAGAACAGGAAATCGGGGCGTAGCGCCCTGATCTGCGCAACTATGGCCGGCGCGTTTGCATCCGCAGGCGTGATCACGGGCAGGGCGTGCGCGCGCGCAAGCGCCTCCACGCTGTCGAACCAGATGGTCTCGCCCGGGTTGTCGCGGTGCGTTACCACCAGCATTACCCGCACGCCCTGGGAGAGCAGCACCGAAAGGCAACGCACGCCGACGTTGTGGTAGGCGAAGACTACGGCGGTCGCGGTCATGGAAGGCGAAGCGGGAGGGCGCGGAGCGAGGCAGCGAAAGCCGGAGGGCAATCTATAGGAATTGTCATTCCGAGCGAAGCGAGGAATCTGCTTTTGTGCGAGAGCAAGAAGCAGATTCTTCGGCCTTCGGCCTCAGAATGACAGAATTGAGATACTTGGAAATGTCGAATTTGGTCTTCACTTCACTTCACTTCACTTCACTTCACTTCACCTCACCCCTCGCCGCTTCCCCGCCCGGTCGCGGCCGCCGCAGGGCGCAGCAGCGCCGCGCCTGCATCGCGTTGTTCCAGCACCGCCTGAATCAGAAAGCGCGGCCGGTGGCGCACCTGCTGGGCAATGCGGCCCACGTATTCGCCCAGCAGACCGATACCGAACAAGGCGATGCCGAGCAGGAAAAAGACGATGCCGAACAGCGTGAACAGGCCCTCGGCCTCCGGTCCGACCAACAGCCGGCGTACGGCCAGGTAGCCCACGAACAGGATGGACAGCAGGGAAATCAGCATCCCGGCGAGCGAGAACATCTGCAGCGGCACCAGCGAAAAGGCCGTCACCAGATCGAAGTTGAGGCGGATCAGTTGATACAGCGAATACTTGGATACGCCCGCTGCGCGCTCCTCGTGTTCGACCTCGATTTCCGCCGGGCGCTGGGCGAAGGTGTAAGCGAGCGCCGGGATATAGGTGCTGACCTCGCGGCAACTGTTGATGGCGTCGATGATTTCGCGGCTGTAGGCGCGCAGCATGCAGCCCTGGTCGGTCATGCGGATGCGCGTGATGCGCTCGCGCACCAGGTTCATCGCCTTGCCGGCGATGCGGCGGAAGGCGCTGTCGCGGCGCATGCGGCGGATGCTGCCGACGTAGTCGTAGCCTTCGTCCATTTTGGCGATCAGGCGGCCGATTTCCTCGGGTGGGTTCTGCAGGTCGGCGTCCAGGGTGACGATGCGCCGGCCGCGCACCTGCTCGAAGCCCGCCATGATCGCCATGTGCTGGCCGAAGTTGCCGTTGAACAGGATGACCCGGGTGACATCGGGCCGTTGCTGGAATTGTTCGCGCAGGATGGCCGCGGAGCCGTCGCGGCTGCCGTCGTTGACGAACAGGATCTCGTAGGGGATGCGCAATCCGTCCAGCGCCGGGTACAGGCGCGCGAACAGGGCCGCGAGGCCCTGTTCCTCGTTGTAGACCGGTATCACGACCGAGAGCTCGATATTCATTTTTTTGTGTCCCGGATGATTTCGGCGACCGCCGTGCAGACGCGATCGACGTCGGCATCGGCCATGCCCGGGAACAGGGGCAGTGTCACGGTGGCTTGCCCGATCCGTTCCGCCTGCGGGAAGTCCCCCGGATTGTAGCCGAGTTTCCGGTACAGCCCGAACAGGTGCATCGCCGGATAATGCACCCCGACGCCGATGCCGCGCTGGTGCATCGCCTGGATAAACCCGCCGCGGTCGATGCGCATGCGCTCCAGCGGCAGCAATACCTGGAACATATGCCAGTTGCAGTTCGCGAAATCGGCAAGCGGCAGCACGCAGCCCGAGTCCGTCTCGAAGCGCTCGAAATAGCGCTGCGCAAGCATGCGGCGCCGGGCGGTGAACGCCTCCAGCCGCTTTAACTGGCCGAGGCCGATGCGCGCCGCAATATCGGTCAGATTGTGCTTGCCGCCCGCGACCTCGACTTCCTCGCCGCCGTCGGGCAGGCGCACCACGCCTTGCAGGCGCAGCCGGGTGCACAGATCGGTTTCGGCCGCGTCCGTGAGCACCAGGCAGCCGCCTTCCCCGCTGGTGATGTTCTTGTTGGCGTGAAAGCTGATGGCCACCAGATCGCCGAAGCTGCCGATGCGGCGGCCGCGCCAGGACGCCCCCATGCTCTGCGCCGCGTCCTCGATCACGCGCAAGCCGCGACGCCGGGCGAGCTCGTACAACCGGTCGCGGTCCACCGGCAGGCCTGCCATGTCCACCGGCAGCAGCGCGCGGGTCCTCCCCGTGATCGCGGCTTCGATGCGCTCGAGGTCGATATTGCGCGTGATGGCATCGACGTCGACGAACACCGGCCTCGCGCCGGCACGCAGGATCACGTTGGCTGTGGCCACCCAGGAAAGCGGCGTGGTGATGACTTCGTCGCCGGGCTGCACGCCGGCGACGCTGAGGGCGATTTCCAGCGCGCCGGTGGCCGAACTCATCGCGCGCACCTCGCGGCCGCCGAAATACTGCGACAGTTCCTGCTCCAACTGCCTGACGCAGGGGCCGCTGGTGATCCAGCCGGAGCGCAGCACGTCGGCCACGCCCGCGATCGTTTCCTCGTCTATCGAGGGGCGGGTGAAAGGGAGGTAGTCCATCAGGAGCGCGCGACGATATACACGCCGATGATGATGATGCCGATGCCAACGAGGCGGGTCACGCTGACCGCCTCGCCGAACAGGTACCAGGCCGCGACGGCGTTGAGCAGGTAGCCCACGGAGAGCATGGGATAGGCGATCGAAACCTCGACCCGCGACAGGCCCATGATCCAGACGACCAGGCTCACCACGTAGCAGGCCATGCCGCCCATGATGTGCGGTTCCAGCGCAAGCTTCATCCCCACCGGAACGATGTTGCCGGCGTTGAATTCGAACTGCCCGACCGTGTTGGTGCCGGCCTTGAGCAGCAATTGGGCCGTGGCGTTGAGGAACACGCCCAGCATCAGCAGCGAGAAACTGACGACGTTCATGGATTTGCGACGAGGCGTCTGGCGACGATGATCCGGCGCGTGTCGCGGGCGACCAGCCGCATCGGCAGGCCCTTGGCGCGGAACATCTCGTAGGCGTCGGGCGACATCAGCGCCAGCGCTTCACGCCCGGCGTTCCAGGTTTTTTCGAACAAGGGGAAATCGGGGATGAATTTTTCCGGCTCCTGCTCGATGCCGAAACCCAACTCGTCCTTGTACACCACCATGGTGGTGCTGCGCTGCAGATAGAACTGCAGCGACTGGTCGTAGGTGTTGACGCTGTAGAAGGGCATGCCGGGCTTCAATTCAGGTTTGATTTTCTGGGCGATATGATACGCGGAATTGGCCCTGGACAGGCTTTCGTGGCCGCTCAATACGAGCTGCGCGAACACGAGGCCGACCGCCGCCAACAGGGCGAGCGCACTGGCGGTGCGACCGCGCGACGCGAGCCAGGCGCAGGTCGCCACGCCGGCAATCTCGAGCACTCCCGCGGCAATCAGCCAAACGGCGTAATCCCGGAACAGCTCGGCCGGCACCTCGCGGCTGGCGAAACGCTCGATGCCGGGCAGAAGCGCCAGCAGGGCGATGCCCGCAAGCGCAGCCGGCAGCGTCTGCCACGCGAGCGCGCGCTTCCTGAGCTGCGTCAGGCGCACGCCGGTGAGCAGGGCGAGTGCCGGGAACATCGGCAGAATGTAGGACACCAGCTTCGAGCTCGAAGCGGAAAAAAACACGAACACCACAGCCGCCCACAACAGCAGAAAGCGCTGCGCCTGGAAGCGCCGCTGCGGGTCGCGCTTCCAGGCGCGCGCCAGGGCGTCGATGAGGGTGATGGTCCACGGGAGCATGCCCGCCAGCAGCACCGGGATGAAATAGTAGGGTGGCTGGTAGCGGCCGTGCTCCCTGGTCAGGAAACGCTCGAAATGTTCGTGGATGAAAAAGAAGTGGAAAAACTCCGGGTTGGCGAGCGACACCGATACGAACCAGGGCAGGGTCAGCGCGAGCAATAGCGCGGTCCCGGCGACGAGGCGCAGACGGCCGGCGAGCCGCCAGTCGCGCTCGATCACGATGTAGAGGACGAGTGCGGCGCCGGGCAGGACCAGCCCGATCAGCCCTTTGGACAGCAGCGCCAGGGCGAGCGCAGCCCAGGCGGTGAGCATCCAGCGAGTGCGCGCGCGCGCATCCGCGGCATCGTGCTGGGCGAGCAGGAAGGCGCACACCGCGGCCGACAGGAAAAAGCTCACGCCCATGTCGAGCGTGTTGACGTGCCCGATGAGCACCCAGAGCAGGCTCGAGCCCAGCACCAGCGCGGCATACCACCCGGCCGTCGCGCCGAACAGCCGCCGGCCGGTGAAAAACACCATGAGCACGCCGAGAAAGCCGGTGAGCGCGCTCCATAGCCGGGCCGTCCACTGATGTTCGCCGAACAGGGTGTAGGCCGTGGCCGTCGCCCAGTACTGCAGCGCTGGTTTTTCGAAATACTTGATGTCGTTCAGGCGCGGGGTGGTCCAGTCGCCGCTTGCCACCATCTCGCGCGGGATCTCGGCGTAGCGCCCCTCGTCCGGGTTGACCAGCTTGCGGTATTCGAGATTGGAGAACCAGACGAGGCCGAAGACGACCAGCAGAATGACTTGCAGGCGCCGGGTCATGCCACTGGCGTTATCGGAATTCAACTGAACAGCAGCGCCGCGGCGACCTTGCGCTCCTCGGCCGCGAGGAAGTTGTAGGTGCGGCAGGCGGCCTGGATGTCCATCACCTCGAGGCCGATGCGCGCCTCGATCAGCGCGCGCGTGAGTTCGGGCCGCGGAAAGCGCAGGCGCTCGCCGGTGCCGAGCAGCACGATTTCCGGCTTCAGCTCGGCGAGCAGGGCGAAATCCCCGGCGTCAAGGTCATCGAATCCGGCGGGCGGCCAGTCGGTCAGCACCCGGTCGCGCAGCACCACCAGGCTCTGTTCGTGGCGCTGCTTGTTGACCATGACGTAGCCCTCACCGTAGCCGGTGAACAGGTTGATGCCCGAAATGTTGGTGAGATGGAGCTTCAAGGGAGTGCTCAAATAGGCTAAAATTATAAACTTTTTCAGCACTTACCGCGACTTTGCGCCGCACCATATGAGACAATTTGCACGAATCAGCCGCCTGCCGCCCTATGTCTTCAACATCACCAACGAGTTGAAGATGGCCGCCCGCCACGCGGGCGAGGACATCATCGACATGAGCATGGGCAACCCCGACGGGCCCACGCCCAAGCACATCGTCGACAAACTGGTGGAGGCGGCACGGCGCAACGACACCCACGGCTATTCGGTGTCCAAGGGCATCCCGCGCCTGCGCCGCGCCATCACCGGCTGGTACCAGCGGCGCTACGGCGTGGAGTTCGATCCGGACACGGAAGCCATCGTCACCATCGGTTCGAAGGAGGGCCTGGCGCACCTGATGCTCGCCACGCTGGATCACGGCGACACGGTGCTGGTGCCCAATCCGAGCTACCCGATCCATATCTACGGCGCCATCATCGCCGGGGCCGACATCCGTTCGGTGCGCATGACCCCGGGCGTCGATTTCTTCGCCGAGACGGAGCGCGCGATCCGCGAGCTGATCCCGAAGCCGAAAATGCTGGTCATCGGCTTTCCCTCGAATCCGACGGCGATGTGCGTCGAGCTCGAGTTTTTCGAGCGCGTGATCGCGCTGGCCAAGGCGCACGACATCCTGGTGGTGCACGACCTGGCTTATGCCGACATCACTTTCGACGGCTGGAAAGCGCCCTCGATCATGCAGGTGCCGGGCGCGCGCGACGTGGCGGTGGAGTTCTTCACCATGTCGAAAAGCTACAACATGGCCGGCTGGCGCATCGGCTTCATGGTCGGAAACAAGGACCTGGTGCACGCGCTGGCGCGCATCAAGAGTTACCACGACTACGGCACCTTCACCCCGCTCCAGGTCGCCTCGATCGTCGCGCTCGAGGGACCGCAGGATTGCGTCGAGGAAGTCCGCCTCAAGTACCAGAGGCGGCGCGACGTGATGGTGAAAGGCCTGCACGAGCTGGGCTGGATGGTCGCCAACCCCAAGGCCTCGATGTACATCTGGGCCAGGATTCCGGAGCACTACAGCGGCATGGGCTCGCTCGAATTCGCGAAGAAGATTCTCGCCGAGGCCAAGGTGGCGGTGTCGCCCGGCATCGGCTTCGGCGATTACGGCGACGACCACGTGCGCATCGCGCTGATCGAAAACGAGGCGCGCTCGAGACAGGCGCTGCGGGGCATCAAAGACATGTTCAGGAAGGACGGCCTGCTGTGACGCAAATTTTCCGGAAACGGCTGGCATGAACCCGATCAGCGTGGGGCTGCTGGGCATAGGCACGGTCGGCGGCGGTACCTGGAACGTGCTCGCGCGCAATCAGGAAGAGATCACCCGCCGCGCCGGGCGCGGCATCCGTATCACCAAGGTCGCCGACAAGGACCTGGCGCGGGCGCAGCAGCTGGTCGGGGGCAGCGCCGCGGTCACCGCCGACGCCTGGGAGGTGGTGAACGATCCGGCTATCGATATCGTGGTCGAGCTGATCGGCGGCTGCACCGTCGCCCTCGACCTGGTGCTGAAAGCGATCGAGAACGGCAAGCATGTGGTCACCGCGAACAAGGCGCTGCTCGCGACCCACGGCAATGAGATCTTCGCCGCGGCGCAGGAAAAAGGGGTGATGGTGGCGTTCGAGGCCGCGGTGGCGGGCGGCATCCCGATCATCAAGGCCCTGCGCGAAGGCCTTACCGCGAATCGCATCGAATGGATCGCCGGCATTGTCAACGGGACATCGAACTTTATCCTGTCGGAGATGCGCGACAAGGGCCTCGCCTTCGGCACCGTGCTGAAGGAGGCGCAGCGCCTGGGCTACGCCGAGGCCGATCCGACGTTCGACATCGAGGGCATCGACGCCGCGCACAAGCTCACCATCATGTCGGCGATTGCCTTCGGTATTCCGATGCAGTTCGACAAGGCCTATACCGAGGGTATCTCCAGGCTCACCCAGGAAGACATCCGCTACGCCGAGCAGCTCGGCTACCGCATCAAGCTGCTCGGCATCACGCGCAGGACGCCGGAGGGCATAGAGCTGCGCGTGCACCCGACCCTGATTCCCGCGCGGCGCCTGATCGCCAACGTCGAGGGGGTGATGAATGCGATCCTGGTGAAGGGCGATGCGGTCGGCGCGACCATGTATTACGGCGCCGGCGCGGGAGCGGAACCGACCGCCAGCGCCGTGGTTGCGGACCTGGTGGACGTGACGCGCATGCACACCGCCGACCCGGAGCACCGCGTGCCGCATCTCGCGTTCCAGCCCGACCAGTTGTCGGATGTCGCCATCCTGCCGATGGGCGAGGTGGTCACCTCCTACTACCTGCGCATGCGGGTGGTGGACCGGCCGGGGGTGCTGGCCGACATTACCCGCATCCTCGCCGACCGCGGCATTTCCATCGACGCCATGGTGCAGAAAGAGCCTTCCGAGGGCGAGGAGCAGGTGGACATCATCATGCTCACGCACGAGACGCGCGAGAAGCATATCAACGCTGCCATCGCCGCGATCGAGAACCTCGCCGTGGTGACCGGAAAAGTCATCCGCATCCGCCTCGAGGAACTCGGGAAGCACTAGTCGGGATGCGCTACGTTTCCACTCGGGGCGGCATGGCGCCGCAGACTTTTACCCAGATCCTGCTCGGCGGCCTGTGCTCGGACGGCGGGCTCGCGATTCCCGAGAGTTATCCGCATATCGGCGCCGCTGAACTCGCCGCGTGGCGGAAGCTCTCTTACGCCGAGCTGGCGTACGAGATTCTGCACAAGTTCTGCGACGATATTCCCGCGGCCGAGCTGAAAGCCTTGTGCACGAAGACCTACACCAAGGCGATTTTCCGTACCGATGCCATCACCCCGGTCAAGACCCTGGAGCCGGGCCTGCACCTCCTCGAATTGTCCAACGGGCCGACGCTCGCGTTCAAGGACATGGCGATGCAGTTGCTCGGCAACCTGTTCGAATACGCGCTCGAAAAAAGCGGCCAGCGGATCAACATCCTCGGCGCGACCTCCGGCGATACCGGCTCGTCGGCCGAATACGCGCTGCGGGGAAAGCACGGCGTCAACGTGTTCATGCTCTCGCCGCAGGGCAAGATGAGCCCGTTCCAGACGGCGCAGATGTTCTCGCTGCAGGATGCGAACATTTTCAACATCGCCGTCCGCGGCGTGTTCGACGACTGCCAGGACATCGTCAAGGCGGTGAACAACGATGCCCTGTTCAAGAAACGCCAGAGGATCGGCGCGGTCAACTCGATCAACTGGGCGCGGGTCGCGGCGCAAATCGTGTATTACTTCCGCGGCTATTTCGCGGTGACGAAATCCAACGACGAGCAGGTCGCGTTTGCCGTGCCCTCGGGGAACTTCGGCAACATCTGCGCCGGCCACATCGCGCGCATGATGGGCTTGCCGATCGCGCGGCTGATCCTCGCCACCAACGAAAACAACGTGCTGGACGAATTCTTCCGCACCGGCCATTACCGCGTGCGTCCGTCGAGCGAGGTCACGCAGACCTCCAGCCCATCCATGGACATTTCCAATGCGTCCAATTTCGAGCGCTTCGTGTTCGACCTGGTCGGGCGCGACTCAGGCCTGGTGAAAGGGCTATGGACCAAAGTCGACGCAGGCGGCGAGTTCAATCTCGCTGGCACGCCGTACTTCGCCAACGTGAAGGAGTACGGCTTCGTGTCCGGCTCCAGCACCCACGCGGACCGGCTCGCGACTATCCGCCGTGTGTACAAGGATTACGGCGTGATGATAGACACGCATACCGCGGACGGGCTCAAGGTCGGGCTGGAACATCGGCAAGCGGGCATTCCTCTGATCTGCCTGGAGACGGCGCTGCCGGTGAAATTCGCGGCGACCATACGCGAAGCGCTGGGGCGTGATCCCGACTATCCTCCGGGTTGCGAGAACCTGGAGTCGCTACCGCAACGCTTCGAGGTGATGGATGCCGACGCGGGTGCGGTCAAAGCGTATATCGCGCGTCATACCGGGCTTTAAGCGGGGTATCCCGGGACGTCCCGGCCCGCTCTGAACTGGTCCAGCGGAATCTAAATGGACTAGACTAAACGTCACAAGCTGCCCGGAAAGCCGCGCCAGTGCTTGCGCTCCGGGCTTTCCTCGCCTGTTGTCGGCGATGTACTCGAAGATATCCTCAAGCCAGCGCTGAGCTTCCTCGGTCCACTCTATTTCTGCCATGAACGAATGCGCTGTCCCATCTGCTCGTTGGAGATAGTGCGCTTCGCCTCCGAATCGGCAAGTCCGCGCTCGACCATGACGTGAAAGGCAAGCTCACGCACGATCTCCTCGCGTGAACTGTCTTCGGGTTGCCCTTGGATTAGGCGGGTTAGTTCTTCTTTCACGGTGGACATAGTTAAACCTCCAAGCTACTTTTATTTTGCCACAACGGCTCGCGCTCCGCTAATGGCCCATTAGGTCCCGGGTATTCCCCGCTACCGCGCCGGATTGATCTCCCTGCCGGTTTTGATCGCAAGCAGTTTCGGGTCGGCCGGATCGACGCTCACCCTGATCCAGTCCACCCATGGCGAGCCGAAGCTCTCGATGCGGGTGAAACGCTCGACCGGTTTCTGCGTGGCCGGATCGATTAGCGGTTGATCGACGCGGTAGCGGTGGGTGTCGCCGTGTACCAGGATCACGGGCTTGCCGAAGGCCAGGGTATGCGCGAGCAACTCCTGACGGAACGCAGCGTAGCCGTCGGCCACGCTGGCCGGGCGCCGGGACGCGCGCTCGAAATGGGGATCGGCCTGAATCGCGATGAACACTGCCGCATAG
>CABEAO010000355.1_pt1 | contig 10546 bp, 11 predicted proteins | sample 3132401 | NCBI WGS metagenome assembly CABEAO01 (sample SAMEA5534343, study PRJEB31848) | metagenome | biome: tundra; feature: field; material: soil | place: USA | collected 2013-05 | depth 0.45 m
ATCCCGGGTGGGCTCAACGTGCTCGCCAATTCGCACGTCTCGCTGTTGCCTGCTGGCGTCTTGAAACCATCGGCCCGCTCCCACGCGGTCATTTCGGGACTTCAGCCTTCACGGCAGCGCTCGGCCGCCATTCCACCTCGCTTGCTTTCGTGCCTACGCATCAAGCACCCTGTTACCAGTGCGCCTGCAAGGCTCGATACCGGGCCTGTGGCTAGCAGTTACCCAGGCGGGACTTACACCCGCTAGAATGCACGGCATTGCCATGCCGCAACCAAGACTTGACCACCATGCGTTCGTTGGAATTCGCGAAATCATGCGCGATCGGGATGCGCGCACCGATTTGATCCGTCGTTTGCTTTTCGCTACAGCTTCAACGGTACCCGTAACCACGACCGTAGCCACGACCATAGCCACGACCGTAGCCACGCCTTCCTCCGTAGACCCCGATCCCGATGGACGGCCCATAATAGGCAGGTGGGGCGTAATACGCGGGCGCCGGCGCGTCATAGCCGGGCGGCCCCGCGTAGTAGCCCGGATTGACCGGAACCACCATGCATCCGCCCAGCACGGCCAGCGCCGACACGACAAACGTCACTCTGATAAGTTTCATGTTCGCGTTCTCCTTGTCATTTTGGACACTCACCCGTTCGCGGGTATCCCGGGGAACATGTAACAACATGTAACAGTGTGTTACCGGCAATCGGATCGTGCGCAAGCCGGATAGACCGACACGTCATACACATACACTGCGCCCGCGACCGACGACTGAGTCCTCAGGGCGAGTCGTGCTTACACAATGTGTTATGCAATTACTCCGCAACAATTGTCGCTACCGCGCGAATGTTATCCACAGGCAGCCTGAAAGCCGCGTAGATACTGGTTTCCAGCGTGTTGCTTTGGTTGCGGCCAACGGCCGCGCTAAGAGTGAATCGCTGCAGCGCTGCAAAGGGCCAATCAAGATCCTCGGTGGCCTGCGCTACCTGAATTGCTCGCTGATTTACGAGAGCAAAGGCACAGAACTACAGCCCTACCGCGACGAGCTGTGCACCTATATTGACCGCGCCTGGAGCCGGCGCTGATCAGGCCGGCTTGGCCTGGGCTAATTTGGTCCGGTCGAGCATGGTCATGGCCGAAGTGATCAGTGTGGCCATGTCTCCCATGTTGGCGGGAACGATGAGGGTGTTGTTGGTCTTGGCCAGGTAGGCGAAGGCGTTGACGTACTGCTCGGCGACTTTGAGGTTGGCCGCTTGCTGCCCGCCCTCCTTGGCGAGCGACGCCGCCACCGCAGTCACCGCGGCGGCGGTCGCCTCGGCGATCAGCCGGATCGAGGTGGCGTCGCCCTGCGCCTTGTTGATCACCGCGGCCTTGGCGCCCTCGGATTTGAGGATGGCGGCCTGCTTTTCGCCCTCGGCGATGTTGATCTCCTGCTGTTTCTGGCCTTCGGACTTCGCGATCAGCGCGCGCTTCTCGCGCTCGGCCGTGATCTGCGCCTGCATCGCGCGCAGGATGGTCTCCGGCGGGGTGATGTTCTTGATCTCGTAGCGCAGCACCTTCACCCCCCAGGAGCGCCCGGCCTCGTCCAGCACCGACACCACCTGGCGGTTCATCTCGTCGCGGCTCTCGAAGGTCTTGTCCAACTCCATCTTGCCGATCTCGCTGCGCAGCGCCGTCTGCGCCAACTGGGTGATGGCCGCGATGTAATTGGACGAGCCGTAGGAGGCCAGGCGCGGGTCGGTCACCTGGAAATAGATGACGCCGTCCACCGACAGCTGGGTGTTGTCCCGGCTGATACATACCTGCTCGGGCACGTCCAGCGGCACCTCCTTCAACGAGTGGGTGTAGGCGATGCGGTCGACGAAAGGCACGATCACGTTCAGCCCGGGCGGCAGGATGGCGTGGAACTTGCCCAGACGCTCCACGATCCAGGCGCTCTGCTGCGGCACCACGCGCACGCCTTCGATGACGAATACGATCGCCACGGCGAGAATGAAAAACGGAATGGTGAAACCGCGCGTCTGCTCGAACTGCGAAATGGCGATGGTGGCGATGAGGACAGCGATGAACTTCGGGAACATGGGTATTCTCCCTTGCAATTCGTTTACGGATCGTGGAATTCTGGGCGGTCGCGCGGGGACTTGCATCGCTGCACCTTAAGGTTTCTTATTTGCTACCTTGAGCGTATTGCCGTCCACGGCATGGATGAACAGCACCTGGCCGTGATCGAACTCGCGCTCGCCTTCGACCTCGGCATCCCACAGCGTGTTGCGATACTTCACCCGCGCCACGCCTTGTTCCCGGTTCACCCAGGCATCGAGCGTGACCGCTTGACCGACGTCGAGCGACGCCATGTCGGGCTGCAGGGTCTTGCGGCGTTGCCGCACCCAAAGCACGCCGGCGACCGCCACCGCCGAAGAGCACAATGCCTCCAGCCAGAACCCCAGGCCGAACCAGGCCGTGGCCGAGCCGGCGAACGCCGCGATGCCGAGGACCAGCAGGAAAAACGTGCCGGTGACCAGTTCGGCGATGACCAGCACGAATCCGGCTGCGAGCCAGACCAGATAAGTTTCCATGAGTTTCCCGAACAATCACCTGGCTGGCATCATAGCTCAATCTGCCGCATGCCGGAATCGCGTCGCCGCAATTGGGCAGCTACGCTATCATGCGCGCAAGGCGATGAAGTACTGAAGCGAAACAGCTGAACGACAGGAGACACGGATGAAACCCGATAACAGCGTCCGCCGCGAAGCCGGCGCTCTGGCAGGCATCGTTCCCAGCGTCAACCTCTCGGCCGAAGCCGGCCGGATGGATTTTTACGAGCGCGCCCGCAGCCGCCACCTCGCTCCGCTATGGCGCGTGCTGCACGGGCTGGTCACGGACCAGCCGGCGCCGCGTTGCGTGCCCGCCATGTGGCGCTACGCCGAGATACGGCCGTACCTGATGGAGGCGTGCAAGCTGATCTCGACCGAGGAAGCCGAGCGCCGCGTCATGGTGCTGGAGAACCCGGGGCTGCCGGGCGAGTCGCGCATCACCCAAAGCCTGTTCGCCGGACTGCAGATCATCCTGCCGGGCGAGATCGCGCCCGCGCACAAGCATGTGGCCTCGGCGCTCCGGTTCATCATCGAAGGGCACAAGGCCTACACCGCGGTCGCGGGCGAGCGCACCATGATGGAACCGGGCGATTTCGTGATCACCCCGTCCATGACCTGGCACGACCACGGCAACGAGAGCAACGCGCCCATGGTCTGGCTCGACGGCCTGGACATGCACATCGTCAATCTGATGTGCGCGAGCTTTCGCGAAGGCTATCCGGGCAAGGTCCACCCGCTGGACCGCCCGGAAGGCGCGGCCATGGCCGAAGCGGGCCACAACCTGCTACCGGTCGACCAGGTCTACGGTTCGCAGACTTCGCCGATATTCAACTACCCCTTCCGCCGCACGCGCGAGGCGCTGGACCAGCTTGCGCGTTTTCGCGCCGCCGACGCCTGGCACGCCTACAAGATGAAGTACATCAACCCGGTCAATGGCGGCTGGGCCATGCCGACGATATCGACCTGGATGCAGCTCATCCCCAGGGGATTCAAGACCGCGTCCTATCGCTCCACCGACAGCGCGGTATTCACCGTGGTCGAGGGCACAGGCTCGAGCAAGATCGGCGGGGAGACCTTCGACTGGGGTCCGCACGACATCTTAGTCGCGCCGAGCTGGGTCGCGCACGAACACACGGCCTCGAGCGACGCGCTGGTTTTTATCTACTCGGACCGGGTGGTGCAGGAGAAACTCGACTTCTGGCGGGAGGAGAAAGCGGGAGTGTGAGCCGCATGTCCCGGCCCGGAACCGATAGCCGGTCACGGTATAATGATCATGTCAGCGCAATAACCGCAGACGCGGTCTGCTCGCGAGAAAAGGAAGTGTGTGTACTCAAAGCCCGCTGAAATACTGAGCATCGAGCAGGAGGAGCTGCGGGGAATTTCACGCACCGTCGCCGAAATCGAGTGGTTGCTTCTGATCCTGGTGCTGCTGTACCAGGTGTTCGATGGGCCCGCGGCCGAGGACCAGGCGGCGATTTCCGCCGGGCTGTTCTTCTACGCCGCGTTCGTCTTGGGCTTTCGCTACGCCAATTTCTACAAGGCCGAATCGCGCTGGAAACTTGCCATCGAAACCTTTGTGATGCTGCTGTTTATCACCTGGGTGCTATGGTACACGGGAAAACTCGCAAGCCCTCTGGTCAACGCCTACCTGCTCGTCATCATCACCAGCGCACTCGCGCTGGGCAAGCTCACCACGATGCTGGAAATGGCGCTGATCGCAGCCTGCTTCGTGCTGCTCGGGGAAAACTCCCCCTCCGGCGAACTGTTTTCGCTCGCCTATGCCGGCGGCCTGGTGGCGCAGCTTGCGCCGATGCTCCTCGTCGCCTATATCACCACCATGTTTTCCGCCGACATCCGTTACGGCCTGAACCGCGCCCGGCTGCTGTCGGAAACCGATGATCTCACCGGCCTGTATAACATGCGCGGCTTCACCATCGTCGTCGGCCGGTTGTTCGGCCAGGCGGTGCGCTACAACCGTCCCGCCAGTCTGCTGATGATCGACTCGGACAATCTCAAGGCGGTCAACGACCTTCACGGCCACGAAGCCGGGAACCATCTGCTGAAACTGGTGGCGAAGTGCATCGAGACCGAGTTGCGCCACACCGACGTGCTGGCGCGCTATGGCGGGGACGAATTCGTCGCGCTGTTGCCGGATACCGCGGCTGCCCGGGCGCTCGAGGTCGCGGAGCGGATTCTCAAAGCGGTGGCCGCCACCCCGCTGGAGTTCGAGGGCACGCGGATCGAGACCAGCGTCAGCATCGGCCTCGCGAGCTACCCCGAGGACGGACGCAGCATCGACGCCATCCAGGGTCGCGCCGATCGTGCCATGTACCTGGCCAAGGAGCAGGGCCGCAATCGGGTCGTGAAATTCACGGTTTGACTGCGGTCGCTCACGATTTCGCCGCAGCCGGGATCGCAACCTTGTTTTCGGTTTCTCGGGGTGCGAAAAGCCTGTAAAATTGCGGCTTTCCCAGCGTCCGAGACCCGTGCCCACCTTCCAGGAACTTATCCTCAGGCTGCAGTCCTATTGGGACCGGCAGGGCTGCGCGCTATTGCAGCCCTACGACATGGAAGTCGGCGCCGGCACTTCGCACACCGCCACGTTCCTGCGCGCGCTTGGCCCCGAGCCCTGGCGCGCCGCCTACGTCCAGCCCTCGCGCCGCCCCAAGGACGGCCGCTACGGCGACAATCCCAACCGCCTGCAGCACTACTATCAGTACCAGGTGGTGCTCAAGCCCTCGCCGCCGGACATTCTCGAACTCTACATCGGCTCTCTCGAGGCATTGGGCATCGATCCCAAGGCGCACGACATCCGCCTCGTCGAGGATGACTGGGAGAATCCGACGCTGGGGGCCTGGGGTCTGGGCTGGGAAGTGTGGCTGAACGGCATGGAAGTGACGCAGTTCACCTACTTCCAGCAGGTCGGAGGGATCAACTGCAAGCCGATCACGGGGGAAATCACCTACGGCATCGAACGCCTCGCCATGTACCTGCAGGACGTGAAGAACGTGTTCGACCTGGTATGGACGCCGGGAGTGACTTACCGCGACGTCTACCACCAGAACGAGGTCGAGCAATCGACCTACAACTTCGAGCAGTCCAATGCCGAGATGCTGTTCCGGCATTTCGCCGATTACGAGGCCGAGGCAAAGCGACTGATACAGGCACAGCTTGCGCTGCCCGGTTACGAAATGGTGCTCAAGGCGGCGCATACCTTCAACCTGCTCGATGCGCGCGGCGCGATCTCGGTCACCGAGCGCGCCGCCTACATCGGCCGCATCCGCAACCTGGCGCGCGGCGTGTCGCAGTCGTATTTCGATTCCCGCCTGCGTCAGGATTTCCCGATGTGCCCGCCGGAGCAGCTCGAGCGCCTGGGGATCGATCTTCCGGCGCTGAAGGCGGCACTAAATGAGCGCGAGACAGCATGAACGCGAATCTGCTGGTGGAACTGTTCACCGAGGAGCTGCCACCGAAAGCGCTGAAGCATTTAGGCGAGGCGTTCGGTTTTCGGCTGCGGGACATGCTGATGCGAGCGCAGCTGATGGACCGCGATCCGCGTGACACCAGGATTTTCGCCACTCCACGCAGGCTAGCCGTATTGATCCCGCGCGTGCGTCCAAAGGCTGCGGACCGGACCGAGTCGAAGAAACTGATGCCGTCCAAAGTCGCGTTCGGCGCCGACGGCAAGCCGAGCGCAGCGCTGGCAAAACGCCTGGAAAAAGAAGGCGCCGCGGCGGATCAGCTCGAGCGCAGGATCGAAGGCGATGCCGAATATGCCTTCCTCAGGCAGACGATTCCGGGCGTCACACTCGCCGCCGGCCTGCAGCTCGCGTTGCAGGAAGCGATAGCCAAGCTGCCCATCCCCAAAGTGATGAGCTACCAGCTCGCCGACGGCGCGACCACGGTGCAATTCGTGCGCCCGGCGCATGGCCTGGTCGCGCTGCACGGCGGCGAGATCGTCGACGTTTCCGTACTCGGCCTGAAATCGGGCCGCGTCACCCACGGGCATCGCTTCCAGGGCGTCAAGGATATTACCGTCGCGACCGCCGATGCCTACGAGGAGGCGCTCGAAGCGCACGGGCAGGTCATCGCCTCGTTCGACGCGCGCCGCGCCGAAACCGAACGCCAACTGTGCGCGAAGGCCGACGAACTCGGCGCCTCGCTCGGCCCGGAGCAGGATGTGGCCCCGCTGCTGGACGAAGTAACCGCCTTGGTCGAGCACCCTAGCGTCTACGTCGGCGAGTTCGAGCGCGAGTTCCTTGCGGTGCCGCAGGAATGCCTGATCCTCACCATGCGGCAGAACCAGAAATACTTCCCGCTGTTCGATGCCGCCGGAAAATTGACCAACAAATTCCTCATCGTCAGCAACATGCGCCTCGCCGACCCGAAGAACATCGTCGAAGGCAACCAGCGCGTGGTCGGGCCGCGCCTGGAAGATGCGCGCTTTTTCTACAACCAGGACCGAAAGCAGCGACTGGAGGAGCGCGTGCCGCAGCTCGCGCGCGTGGTCTACCATAACAAGCTCGGCAGCCAGCTGGAGCGCGTCGAGAGAATCCAGCTGCTGGCGGGCAAGATCGCTCGTGCATTGGGTGCAGATGCAGCGACCGCCGAGCGCGCCGCCTGGTTATCTAAAGCCGACCTGGTTACCAACATGGTCGGCGAATTCCCCGAATTGCAGGGCGTGATGGGCCACTATTACGCACTCGCCGACGGCGAAGACCCGCGCGTCGCCGAGGCGGTCGAACAACACTACCGTCCGCGTTTTGCCGGCGATGCGCTACCTGCGAACGAGGTCGCGCTTGCCGTTGCTCTGGCCGATAAATTGGAGACTCTAGCGGGCATGTTTGGCATTGGTCAGCAACCGACCGGCGATAGGGATCCATTCGCGCTCAGACGCCACGCCCTCGGAGTGATCCGAATACTGGTTGAAGGTAAGCTGAAGGTACCGCTCTTTGATCTCGTCAATGCGGCATTTTCGGTGTTTCCACGCGGCATGGTCGCCGATGCCCATACCGATCTCGAAATCTTCGTCTTTGAACGTTTGCGTAGCTATCTACGCGAGGCTGGCTATACCGCAAACGAGATCGAATCGGTGCTCTGTATGCATCCGACGCGGCTTGATCAGGTACCCTGCCAGCTCGCTGCCGTGCGTACATTTGCGGGCCTGCCCGAAGCGGCGAGTCTTGCCGCCGCGAACAAGCGCGTCGCCAACATCCTGAAACAGGCCGAAGCGAAAGGCGAATCGTTCAACAACGCTCAAGCGCATGAGATGAAGGAGCCAGCGGAGCGCAATTTGTTCGACGCCCTTAAAAAGGCATCCCAGAAGGCGACGCCTCTATTTCAGGCAGGCGACTATACCGGCTACCTGAAAGCATTTGCAGTATTAAAATCTCCGGTCGACGCTTTTTTTGAATCGGTCATGGTGATGGTGGATGATCAAGAAGTGCGGAAGAACCGCCTTGCGCTTCTCAAAGATCTGCGCGACGAGATGAACCGCGTCGCCGACATCTCCAAGCTCGCCGCATGAAACTCGTAATCCTCGATCGCGACGGCGTGATCAACCTCGACAGCGAGCACTACATCAAGAGCCCGGAGGAATGGAAGCCGATCGCCGGCAGCCTGGAGGCGATCGCGCGCTTTACCCAGGCGGGCTTTCGCGTGGTGGTCGCCACCAATCAGTCCGGCGTCGGCAGAGGGCTATTCAACATGGCCACGCTCAATGCCACGCACGACAAGATGCACAAGGCGGTGAACCAGCTGGGCGGGCGCATCGATGCGGTGTTCTTCTGCCCGCACGCGCAGGACGCGGGCTGCGCCTGCCGCAAACCGCAGCCGGGCATGCTGCTGGAGATCGCCGGGCGCTTCAATGTCGCGCTCGCGGGGGTGCCGGCGATCGGCGACTCTCTGCGCGACCTGCAGGCGGCGAGCGCGGCCGGCGCCAGGCCGATCCTGGTGCTGACCGGCAAGGGCCAACAGACGCTCAAGTCGGGCGGCCTGCCCGAAGGCACCGAGATCCATCAGGACCTGGCCGCCGCCGCCCTGGCGCTCGCCGCATGATTTTCCTGCGCTCCCTCGTCTACCAGGTTCTGCTGGCCATCATCGTCGTGCCCTATTGGGTGCTGGTGATGTGCGTCGCGCCGCTGCCGCGCATTCCGCGCTGGAAGATCATCGCCGGCTGGCCGCGCCTTGCCGCCTGGCTGGCGATATATCTGCTCGGCATCCGCTACGAAGTGCGCGGCCGCGAAAATATTCCCGCGGAACCGGTGGTGATCCTGTCCAAGCATTCGTCTGCCTGGGAGACCCTCGCCTACTCCGAAATTTTTCCGCCGCACGTATATGTGATGAAGCGCGAGCTGATGTGGCTGCCCTTCCTCGGCTGGGGGCTGGCGCTGTTCAGCCCGATTTTCATCAACCGCGCCGACCACAGGAACGCGATGCGCCGCACGATCGAACTCGGCAAGGAGCGCCTCGCCCAGGGTTTTTCCATCATGATTTACCCGGAAGGCACCCGCATCGCCGTCGGCAAGCGCGGCAGGTACAAGCTCGGCGGCGCATACATTGCGGTGCAGACCGGTGCGCGCGTGCTGCCGGTCGCGCACAACGCGGGACTGCTGTGGCCGCGCCACTCGTTCCTCAAATACCCGGGCAAGGTGACGGTGGTGATCGGCGAGCCCATCGACAGCGCCGGTCACACGCCCGAGCAGCTGATGCGCAAGGTCGAGGACTGGATCGAAGGCCAGGTCGAGATTCTGGTGCGCGCGGAGCGCGAAAAGAATGCAGCTTGAACTGCCGCTCGCCGTCGCGCCCGTGACTGTGCCGGCGGGCACGCTGCGCTACATCCAGCTCGGCAGCGAAATCGTGGGCTACCGCTTCCGCCGCGCCCGCCGGCGCTCCATCGGTATCGTGATCGACGACGACGGGCTGCGCGTGGCCGCGCCGGGCCATACGCCCATCGCCGAAGTCGAGGCCTTTATCCGGGAAAAAGCGCGCTGGGTGCTGCAAAAACTGTCCGAGTGGCGCGCCGCACCCAAGCCGCCGGTGGTGAACTGGAGCGATGGGACGATGATCGCGCTGCTGGGGGAGCCGGTGAGAATCGAACTCCTGCCCGGCCGGCGCGACATCAGCCTGCAGGAGGGCCGACTCGGCATCGGGCTCGCGCCTCGCGGCGAGCCGGCGGCGTTGAGAAAACGCGGCATAGCCTGGCTGAAGGAGCGGGCGCGAGCGCTGCTCGGCGAGCGCCTGGCGCTATACGCCGCCAGCCTGGGCGTGCCGACGCCGGCGCTGACGCTGTCCAACGCCCGCACGCAGTGGGGCGTGTGCCGGGAGGACGGGTATGTGCGCCTCAACTGGCGCCTGATACACTTGCCGCTGCGCCTCATCGATTACGTGGTCGCGCACGAACTGGCGCATCTGCGGGAAATGAACCACTCGGCGCGCTTCTGGGCCGTAGTCGGCCGCCTCTATCCCGATTACGAGGCGGCGCGCAGGGAACTGCGCGACTGCAGCCACCGCCTGCCAATCTTATAGGGAAGCTCTGATTAAGTCCGTGACGCAATCAGAGCTTCCTCTGACTTGGGGGATTTACAAGGGGGCGCCGCCCCCTTGTTCAAAGTTTCCATAGGAGGACTTGCCGTGAGAATACTGCATACGATGCTGCGCGTGGGCAACATGGAACGTTCGGTCAAATTCTACACCGAGGTCATGGGCATGAAGCTGTTGCGCACCGCCGACCGGCCGGAGCAGAAATACTCGCTCGCCTTCGTCGGCTACGGCCCCGAGGACGCGCACGCCGTGATCGAACTCACCTACAACTACGGCGTGGACAAGTACGACATGGGCAACGCATTCGGGCATCTCGCGATCGAGGTCCCCGACGCCTACAAAGCCTGCGAAACCGTCAAGGCAAAGGGCGGCGTCGTGAGCCGCGAAGCCGGACCGGTCAAAGGGGGCAGCACGGT
>CABEAO010000366.1_pt1 | contig 10314 bp, 6 predicted proteins | sample 3132401 | NCBI WGS metagenome assembly CABEAO01 (sample SAMEA5534343, study PRJEB31848) | metagenome | biome: tundra; feature: field; material: soil | place: USA | collected 2013-05 | depth 0.45 m
GTGGCGCGGCTGCTGTTGGAGACGGCCGAAGTCATCGACGGGGAGAAGGTGGTGACCAGGAAACTGTCCAAACAGGATATCGCACGCATGATCGGCGCCTCGCGCGAAATGGTCAGCCGGGTGATGAAGCACCTGCAGGCGGCCGGGTATATCGAAGTGCGCGGCGACACCATAGTCATCCGCGAGAATATTCTGCTGTCGGATTAGCGTCAACTATTGGAATTATATACGGCGTCTTAAATACCGTCGCATGCGACGAGCGGACTTGCGCGCTGCGCGCGCCAACCGCGTTTTCTGTACGGATAAGAAGCATCCGTACAGAAAACTCAGGTAAGGTTAAAGCAAGGACGGTGTGGGTTTTTATACAAGATCGTCGATTGCGCACGGATGGTTTTTTCATCCGTGCGCAATCGACGATCCGTGCGGACGGTTTTTCGTCCGCGCAACATCGCAACTCTGCAACTTGCGCGGGGGTTTTTTTCCGCTCGCTTCCCCTCAGTGTTTTGGTGCCAGGCCGCCCAAGCGGGTAAAATGGCCAAATAGCCTTCCGGCAGTTTATGAACACCTTGAACCGAACCGATACGCCGCCCCTCCCGGGAAAAATCGCCGCCCTGCTGCGCGAATCCAAGTGGTTTGCGCTTCTAGCCCTGGCGCTTTATCTGTTGCTGATTCTGGTTACCTTCGATAAGTCCGATCCAGGCTGGTTTCACAGTACCGCAGCGGCAGCCGCGAGAAACGCGGGCGGGCGCGCCGGGGCATGGCTGTCCGAGCTGCTGCTGCATCTGTTCGGCATTTCCGCATATTGGCTGGTGGTGCTGCTCGCCTATATCGTCGTCGCCGGCTATCGCCGGCTTGATGGAAGCCGGTTGCTGGATAAGCGTCCGCTGATCGTTGCGGTGGCCGGCTTTGCCGTGCTGATCGCAGCCAGTTGCGGCATGGAAGCGCTGCGCTTTTACACCCTCAAGGCGATGCTTCCGCCGCTGAGACCCGGCGGCATACTCGGTGCCGTGGTCGGCAGCAGCTTCTCCACTGCATTCGGCTTTACCGGGGCGACGCTGATATTGCTGACCCTGCTTGCGATCGGTTTGAGCCTCTTCACCGGCATTTCCTGGCTTAGCGTCATCGAACTGACCGGCGCGGCGCTGGAATCGGCGTATGGGTTCGTGCTGCAAAGCTGGCAGCGCCGCCAGGATCGCAAGGCGGGCGAAATAGCGACGCTGGAGCGCGAGGAGATCCTGGAGGAGGACAAGAAGCGCATCATCGAGGATCGCGAACCGATCTGGATCGAAGCGCCGGTGGTCGAGATCCCCAAGTCGGAGCGCGTGATCAAGGAAAAGCAGGCGCCCTTGTTCCAGGACCTGCCCGACACGCCGCTGCCGCCCCTGTCGCTCCTGGACGAGCCCCAGCGCGACGTCGAGGCGATGAGCGTCGAGACCCTGGAATACACCTCGCGTCTGATCGAAAAGAAACTTTCCGACTTCGGCGTGCAGGTGAAGGTGCTGGCCGCCTATCCGGGCCCGGTGATCACGCGCTACGAGATCGAACCGGCGGTGGGCGTCAAGGGCAGCCAGATCACGAGCCTGGTGAGGGACCTGGCGCGGGCGCTGTCGGTGGTGAGCATACGCGTGGTCGAGACCATCCCCGGCAAGTCGTGCATGGGGCTGGAAATTCCCAATCCCAAGCGCCAGATCGTGCGGCTGTCGGAGATCCTCAGTTCCGAGGTCTACCACGAGATGCACTCGCCGCTGGTCCTGACCCTGGGCAAGGATATTGCCGGCAAGCCCGTGGTTGCCGATCTGGCAAAAATGCCGCATCTGATGGTGGCCGGAACGACGGGCTCGGGCAAGTCGGTGGCCATCAACGCCATGATCCTGTCGCTCTTGTACAAGGCCGAGCCGCGCCAGGTGCGCATGATCCTGATCGATCCGAAAATGCTGGAGCTGTCGGTATACCAGGACATCCCGCATCTGCTCGCGCCGGTGGTGACCGACATGAAGCAGGCGGCGAGCGCGCTCCACTGGTGTGTGGCGGAGATGGAGCGGCGCTATAAGCTCATGTCCTGGCTCGGCGTGCGCCAGCTCACGGGGTACAACACCAAGGTGGCGGAGGCGGAGAAAGCCGGCCGTCCGATCCAGGATCCGACTACGCTCGAGACCGGTGAGCCGCAGTTCCTCGGGCCGCTGCCTTATATCGTGGTGGTGATCGACGAGCTCGCCGACCTGATGATGGTGGTGGGCAAGAAGGTGGAGGAACTGATCGCGCGCCTGGCGCAGAAGGCGCGCGCCGCAGGCATACACCTGATACTGGCGACGCAGCGCCCCTCGGTGGACGTGATCACCGGGCTGATCAAGGCCAATATTCCGACGCGCATCTCGTTCCAGGTATCGAGCAAAGTGGACTCGCGCACCATCCTCGACCAGATGGGCGCCGAGGCTTTGTTGGGCCAGGGGGACATGCTCTACCTGCGGCCCGGAACCGGACTGCCGCAGCGCGTGCATGGGGCCTTTGTCGCCGATCACGAAGTGCACAAGGTGGTCGCTTATCTCAAGAAAATGGGACAGACCGATTACATCGACGGCGTGCTCGATGCGGACGAATCCGGCAGCGAGCCGAACGGCGCAGCCGAAGCGAGCGGCGAGGCCGATCCCCTTTACGATCAGGCGGTGGAAATCGTATTGCGCACGCGTCGCGCTTCCATCTCGCTGGTGCAGCGGCACCTGCGCGTCGGCTACAACCGCGCGGCGCGCCTGATCGAGCAGATGGAGCACGCGGGCATGGTCTCGGCGATGCAGCCGAACGGCAACCGCGAGGTTCTGGTGCCCAACCGGGCCGAGGGCTAAAGCGATGCGGAATCGGATGCTGTTGCTTGCCGCGCTGCTGCTGCCCGCGGGCGGCGCCCTCGCCTCGGGTCTCGACGCGCTCCACAGTTTCATCGTGGCCACGGCATCGGCGCAGGGCGAATTCGAGCAGAAAGTCTACGACCGCAAGCACAAGCTGACGCAGGAGTCGAGCGGCACCCTGGCTTTCTCGCGCCCCGGCCGGTTCCGCTGGACTTATGCCAAGCCCTACGCCCAGCTGATCGTCGGCGACGGGGAAAAAGTGTGGGTCTATGACGAGGACCTGAATCAGGTCACGGTGAGGCGTCTGGACCGCGCGCTTGGTTCGACGCCGGCGGCGCTGCTCGCCGGCAGCAACGAAATCGAGCGCGCCTTCAAGCTCAGCGACCGGGGACAGAAGGACGGCCTGGAATGGGTCGAGGCCGTGCCGCGAGAGAAAGAATCGAATTTCGAGACCATCCGCATGGGCTTCGGTTTCTCCGGACTGGAGATCATGGAATTGGCCGACAGCTTCGGCCAGACCACGGTGCTGAAGTTCACCGCCTTGCGCCGCAATCCAAAACTCAACACGGCGTTGTTCAAGTTTGTCCCGCCCAAGGGCGCAGACGTAATCGGCGACTGAGTCGTGGCTTGTCAGCGTAGCGCGATAGATTTGTGACCGACCTTTTCGCAGGCCCAAAGCCCGCGGCGCCACTGGCCGAGGCCATGCGCCCGCAATCCCTGGCCGACGTGGTGGGTCAGCCGCATCTGCTCGGGCCGGGCAAACCGCTGCGCCTGGCTTTCGAATCGGGCAAGCCGCATTCCATGATCCTGTGGGGGCCGCCGGGCGTGGGCAAGACCACCCTGGCGCGCCTGATGGCCAACGCCTTCAATGCCGAATTCATCGCCCTGTCTGCGGCGCTTTCCGGGGTCAAGGACATTCGCGAGGCGGTGCAGCGCGCCGAAGCCGTGCTGGCGCAGTCGGGGCGGCACACCATCCTGTTCGTCGACGAGGTGCATCGCTTCAACAAGGGGCAGCAGGATGCATTCCTGCCCTTTGTCGAGCAGGGCTTGTTCACTTTCATCGGCGCCACCACGGAAAATCCCTCGTTCGAAGTGAACAGCGCGCTGCTGTCGCGCGCCGCGGTGTATGTGCTCAAGAGCCTGAACGACGAGGAACTCGGACAGCTGCTCGAACGCGCCGTCGGCGGCCCGCTTGCGGGCCTGCAATTCGACGCGAACGCGCGCGAACGCCTGATCGGGCTCGCCGACGGCGATGCGCGGCGCCTGCTCAATCTGCTCGAGATCATCCAGACCGCCGCAGGCGAAACCGAGCACAGCATCGACGGCGCCTTCGTCGACAACGCGCTGTCGCGCAATCTGCGCCGTTTCGACAAGGGCGGCGATGCCTTCTACGACCAGATTTCGGCCCTGCACAAGAGCGTGCGCGGCTCCAGCCCCGACGCCGCGCTGTACTGGATGGTGCGCATGCTCGATGGCGGCGCCGATCCGCTGTACGTCGGCCGGCGGCTGGTGCGCATGGCCATGGAAGACGTGGGCCTCGCCGATCCGCGCGCGCTGCGCCTCGCGCTCGATGCCTGCGAGACCTACGAGCGGCTGGGCTCGCCCGAGGGCGAGCTGGCGCTGGCCGAGGCGGTGATCTATCTCGCCTGCGCCGCCAAATCGAACGCGGTGTACGTGGCGTATAATGACGCCCGTGCGTTCATCGGGCAAGACAAGTCGCGCCTGGTGCCGGAGCATCTGCGCAATGCCCCGACCAAGCTGATGAAGGACCTGGGTTATGGGCGCGAATACCGCTACGCTCACGACGAGCCGGATGCCTACGCCGCGGACGAGCATTATTTTCCGGAAGGCATGCCCGAAGTGAATTGGTACCGGCCGACGCCGCGCGGACTGGAGGGCAAGATATCCGAGAAGCTTGCCTACCTGCGTGAGCTCGACAGAAAAGCGAAGAAGTCTTAGAGCGTATCGCAAAATAACAACGCCAAGAATTGTCATTCCAAGAATTGTCATTCCGAGCGCAGCGAGGAATCTGCTTTTGCATCAAATAAAAAGCAGATTCCTCGGCCCTCGCCCCGAAGGTCTCGATCCCCCTTGAGGGGAAAGTCCCCTTGGGGGACGGCCTCGGAATGACAGCTACTTGACAGCTAATTTTGAAACGGCTCTTAGTCAGGAATTGACGCAGATTTCCTAAATTTTCCCATGCTGGATATTCAATTATTGCGTAACGATCTTGAAGGCGTCGCGAGTCGGCTCGCGGCGAGACCCTTCCATCTCGATGGCGCGGCGTTCCAGATGCTGGAGCAGGAGCGCAAGCTGGTGCAGACGCGTACCCAGGAGCTTCAGGCCGCACGCAACAGCCTGGCCAAGCGCATCGGCCAGGCCAAGGGCAAGGGCGATGATGTTTCGGCGCTGATGGCCGAGGCCGGCCAGGCAAGCGCCGAGCTGCAGTCCCTTGAGGCAAAGCTGCTCCAGACCCAGGCGAAGCTGCAGGATTTCCTGCTGGTGATACCCAACCTGCCGCACGCCAGCGTTCCGTTGGGGCAGTCGGCGGAAGACAACGCCGAGGTGCGCCGCCACGGCACGCCGCGACAGTTCGATTTTCCGGTGAAAGACCATGTCGACATCGGCGAACGGCTGGGGATGCTCGATTTCGCCGCCGCCACCAAGATCAGCGGCGCGCGCTTTTCGCTCATGACCGGGGCGCTCGCGCATCTGCACCGTGCCCTTGCCCAGTTCATGCTCGACGTGCATACGCGCGAGCATGGCTACACCGAGGTCTATGCGCCTTACCTCGTGAATGCGGCGAGCATGCGCGGCACCGGGCAATTGCCCAAGTTCGAGGAGGACTTGTTCGCCGTGCCGCGCGGCGAGGAAGGCAAACTCTATCTGATCCCGACCGCGGAGGTGCCGGTCACGAACATCGTGCGCGACGAGATCGTGCCGCTCGCGCTGCTGCCGCTCAAATTCGTCTGCCACACACCCTGCTTCAGGAGCGAGGCCGGCTCCTACGGCAAGGACACGCGCGGCATGATACGCCAGCACCAGTTCGACAAGGTCGAGTTGGTGCAGATCATCCAGCCGGAGAAATCCTACGCGGCCCTGGAGGAGTTGACCGGCCATGCAGAGACGATCCTGCAAAAGCTGGAATTGCCTTACCGCGTGATGGCGCTGTGCGCCGGCGACATGGGTTTTTCCGCCGCCAAGACTTACGACATCGAGGTGTGGCTGCCCGGGCAGAGCACCTACCGCGAGATCTCCTCCTGCAGCAATTTCGAGGCCTTTCAGGCGCGGCGCATGCAGGCGCGCTTTCGCAACGAGAAGGGCAAACCCGAGTTGGTGCATACCTTGAACGGTTCCGCGCTGGCGGTGGGGCGCACCCTGGTCGCGGTCCTGGAGAACTATCAAAACGCCGACGGCAGCGTGTCGGTTCCTGCGGCGCTGCAAGCTCACATGGGCGGGCTGGATCGCATCGAACGCGTCACCTGAATTTCCGTCTGCTCAGACACCGGGCTTGCTGGTAAAATACGCCCCCCGGAAGTCCCCTTGGGGGACGCGGCCCGGAAAGGTGGCTGAGTGGTCGAAAGCGCCGGACTCGAAATCCGGTGTACGGTTCTCCGTACCGTGGGTTCGAATCCCACCCTTTCCGCCAATTAGTAGTAATAACTTATTGATTATAATATATTATATAGCAATAAGCGGCACTGGAATACCACATTTCACCCCACATCTATTTTCTGCTGTAGTTCCGTCCTCGGGCGCCATTTCTTTGCATGTAGAGTTGCGGTCGATTCGACCAGCTGCTGTGTGGCTCGGAACATCAAGCCGCAACACTCTCCTTTTGGCCGTTTCTTATTTGCTGCTCATCTGTGATGCGCGTAGCGCCTCCATCAGCTCGACGCTGCTCGACGACCGCCTGCAACGGATAGGAAACTCATACAGGAACTGAAACAGCGTACGCAGCGATGCACTAGCCTTGATCATGATCTTGGCAAGGGATTGCCGTGCTTTTCTAGCCCGTTACTTCAACCCGGTCACGTTAAAAGCAGGCACCGGTTTGTGAAATCCCTTGAGGCTAAGTTCACTAACCGGTTCAGCTGTTACTAGTTCCTCGACGAAGCCGAACACCTTTTGCGCCACCAGTATCTGGCCCGCTTTGGCTTCGCTGCATAGCCGGCTTGCCAGATTGCAGACCGAGCCAATAGCGCCGTAATCGCGGCGACCTTCGAAACCGATCGTTCCGAGAGTGGCATATCCCTGGGCAATGCCGATGCCCATATGCAGCTCGTAGCCGCGCTTTTTCCAGCGTTGGGAAAGTCCGCCGAAGTCGGCCTGCATGCGGATCGCCATGCCCACTGCCTCTTTCGCCGGATTTTCGATCGCCACCGGGTCATTGAAGAAAATCATGATGCCGTCGCCGGCAAAATGCTGGATCGTGCCGTTGTGCGCCATGATCAGCCGGCCCATTTCGTTGTGGTACTCGTGCAGCACCCCCATCACTTCCTCGGGGTCTGCAGTTTCGGTGAAGGCGGTGAAACCGCGCAGGTCGAGAAACACCACGGTGATCTCGCGCCGGTGGCTTTTCAGCGGATTGTCGGTGGTGCCGCTTAAAGTTCCGCTGACAATCAGGTCGGCGATCTGCGGCGAGAGGAAGCGCTTCAGCCGCCCCATCTGCTCGATCTGGCGCACGCCCTCGGCGACGCGTTGCTCCAGCGTGCGGTTCCAGTCCGCCAGTTCGCGCGCCTGCGCCTGCACCTGATCGTGGAACTCCTTGACGCGCAGCAGCGAACGCACCCGCGCCAGCAACTCGGGCTGGTTGATCGGCTTGGACAGGAAATCGTCCGCCCCGGCTTCCAGACCCTTGACGCGCTCCTGCGTCGGGTCGAGCGCCGTTACCATCACCACCGGCAGGATCGCGGTTTCCGGCTTGGCGCGGATCGCGCGGCACACCGCGTAGCCGTCGAGGTCGGGCATCATCACGTCGAGCAGCACGAGGTCTGGCTTTTCCGACTCGACCTTGGCCAGACCCTCGTTGCCGCCTGCCGCCGTGACCACCTGATAACCCTTGAAAGTGAGGATGTCGGCGAGCATTTTCACGTTCATCGGGGTGTCGTCCACCACCAGGACCTTTGCCGTCATTTTTCTGCCGCCTTTCGGGAAAATAATTCCGCCACCGCCTGCAAGAATTCCTTCACGTTGATCGGCTTGGTCTGGAAACCGTCGAAGCCTGCCTCTTTCATCTTTCTCGCTTCCTCCGGCATGGCCGAGGCGGTGACGGCCACGATGGGGATATGCGCCGTGGCGGAAGCATTGCGAATGCGCCGGAACGCCTCTATGCCATCGATGCCGGGTAGCTGGTAGTCCATCAGGATCAGATCGGGCTTGTGCTCCGCCGCGAGCGCCACCCCGTCCTCGCCGGTTACCGCCTCCAGCGTGCGGTAGCCTTTGAATTGCAGGAGGTCACGCACCAGTTTGCGGTTTTTTTCGCTATCCTCAACGATCAGGATCAGTTCGTTTGTCATGATGTGTACGCTCGCTTGTGCTCAGGCAGAAGTTGTGGACGCAGTTTGCGCCGCGGCGTTCAAGGGGAGAGTGAATGCGAAAGTCGAACCTTTGCCGGGCTCGCTTTCTAGGCGGATGGCGCCGCCGTGCAACTCGACGAACTTGCGCGTCAGCGCGAGGCCCAGTCCGGTGCCTTCCGCTTTTCGCGTGTAGTCGCTGCCGACTTGCTTGAATTCCTCGAATACCGCGGCCTGATCCTTGAGTGCAATACCGATGCCCGTGTCGCTCACCGCGATTTCGACCATATCATCGATCTGGCGCGCGCCGACCTTGATCTTGCCGCCTTGCGGCGTGAACTTCACCGCGTTCGAAAGCAGGTTGAGCAGGATCTGCTTCAGCTTGCGCTCGTCGGCGTTCAGCTTGCCCAGTTCCGGATCGACCTCGGCGGACAGGGTGATACCGTGGCGCAGGGCGCGTTGGCGGACGAACGTGAGCGCGTTATCGATGGCGGCGGGCAGATCGAACGTCCCGAGATTGAGCTCCATGCGTCCCGCCTCGATCTTGGCGAGATCGAGGATGTCGTTGATGAGCGACAGCAGGTGTTGCCCGGATGAGTGGATGTCCTTAAGGTAGTCCTCCTGCTTTTCATTCACTTCCCCGAACATCTTCTCCAGGAGTGCTTCCGAAAAACCGATGATGGCGTTCAAGGGCGTCCTTAGTTCGTGCGACATGTTGGCGAGGAACTCCGACTTGTGGCGGTTGGCGAGTTCCAACTGGCGGCTCTTGTCCTGGATTTCATTGAACAGGCGCACGTTCTCGATCGCGATCGCGGCTTGGTCGGCAAACGTCGCGACGAGCTGGATCTGGCGGTCGAGAAACGGCCGCACCTCCGAGCGGAATACGCCGATCGTGCCGATCGGCTCGCCTTCGCGCATCACCGGCACGCCAAGGACAGTGCGGTATTCACCGAGCTTCGGCACCGCCGGCGCAGCGTATTCGGGATCGTCCAGCACGTCGTGGACGTGAACCGGCTGGCGCGTCAGCGCGACGCGGCCCATCACCTGTTTGGTCGAGAGCGGAACCGGATGCAGCCTGTGGTACGCGATGTACTCCTCGCTCGCGTTGTACCAGGCCTCGGGCCTGAGCCCGTCGTCGGTCATGCGGAAGAACACCGCATGCTGGGCTTCGCACAAATCCGCCGCGCTCCTGACCAGCGTCCGCAGCACCGGATCGAGGTCGAAGGTCGCGCGGCTGATGAGTTTGAGCACTTCGGCGGTCGCGGTCTGCTGGTTCAGGGTTTCGGTAAGTTCACTCGTACGCTCTTCGACCTTTTTCTCCAGGCCGGCATACGACTCACGCAATTGCGCCGTCATGCGGTTGAACTGGTCGGCCAGCGCTTCGAGTTCGTCGCCGGTGCGAATGTCGATCTGCTGGTTGAGTTCACCCTCCCCGATCCTTTGCGCACCCTCCTGCAGGGCGCGGATCGGCCGCACCAGGCCGCGCGCGATCAGCACGCCGCCAATCATCGACAGGATCAGGGCCGCGATGCCCAGCGCGAGCAGTTTGGTCCCCAGTTGCCGGTAGGGTGCGAGCGCCTCGTCGACCGACTGAGCCAGCACGGCGACGATTGTGTACGTGCCGCGCTGCTGCAAAGGAATGACGAGTGTCTGATACTCCCCCTGAGGGCCGTCGATCGCCAGTGTGTGCTCGGTGCGGCCGGAATCGCCCATAAGCAAACGCAGTTCCGCTTCCTGCAGTTCCCGCGGCAGTGTCGAGGCGAGCAGCTTCCAGCCTCCGTCGCCGGATGCCTTGCCGAAAAAAGAGAGGTCGAGCCGGGCGAGACTGTGCAGCTCCTTGCCGAGCCGGTCGTGCAGCAGAAGGCCGAACACGGCCCAGGCGATCGACTCCGGCGCCCGCACCGGCACCACCACAAGCTGATACAGGCGATCGTTGTTCACTACCAGGCCTGCCGACC